>ERZ808041.226-NODE-226-length-55264-cov-6.316053_pt1 | contig 55264 bp, 53 predicted proteins | sample MGYA00380192_ERZ808041 | MGnify/ENA primary metagenome ERZ808041 (study PRJEB31490, sample SAMN06133412) | mouse gut metagenome | isolation source: Z1_1 | host: mice | place: China: Chengdu | collected 2015-05 ...
AAGGGCGCTGCCCTCGGAGAAGGACAAAACCCGCAAGGGGCCTTGTCCTTCTCCTTCACCCGCCGCCTTTTAAAAAAAGGCGGGCGAAAACTTTTGACCGCCGCGGCGTAAAACGAATTATGCAGGACCTGCCCCGCTGTTCGCGGCGCAGCATGTATAAACGCAGCGCCAAACCCACTGTTCGCGGCGCAGCCGACTAAAGTTTTTCGCCGAGGCCTTTTTTCAAAAAGGCCGGCGCGCAGCCGATTAAAGTTTTTCGCTGAGGCCTTTTTTCAAAAAGGCCGGAAAGCGGGGAAGAAATTGGAGGAAATGGGACACTGTATATACAGAGGGGCGGTTTGCCCCGGAAGGGAAGCATAACCATGAAAAAACAAGCTGCTATTTTGCTCGCCGCCGCCCTGCTGCTGGCAGGCTGCCAGCCGGCGGCCCCGGCAAGCGCGCCGGTGCAGCCGGGCGCTTCGTCCGCCGCGGGCGCGGCGCCGGAGGCGACGGCACCCGGCGCGTCGGAGCAGGCGCCGCAGGAAGCGCCGCCTGCCAGCGCGTCTCAGTCCTCGCAGCCGCCTGCCAGCGCGCCGCAGCCGGATACGCCGCCGCAGGCTACGGCCGGAGCGATCACGCTGCCGGAATCAATCGTGGAAATAGCCGCGGACGGCTACACGGCCGAGGCGCTGACGCCCGCGCAATATGATCTGAATTTCCCGCTCAACCGCGGCGGATTCCGTGGCTTTCAAACATGCGAGTTCTTTTTCCTTGGGCAGAATGGAAAGCTTGCAGTGGCCAACGCCAACGGCAAGCTGTTGACAGAGCCGCTTTATACATCTGCGCTGGAGGGGTGGAATACCTTTCATGGGGTAATCCCGCTGACGCTCGACGGCAAAACCGGTGCGATTGATATGTCGGACGGCACGCAGCTCGCGCCGTTTGAATATGACGACGTCTGGTCGGCGGGCGGCGACGGCGGCGGATTGATACAGGTGCAGAAAGGGGATCAATACGAAATCATCGACCGCGACGGCAATTCACACTATTCATTTGAGCGCGGCGACGACTTCTATGTGCTGGGCAAACGCCATATCCTGTTTAAGGATGGAATGCTGCGTATTTATTCGAAGGAATACCAGCCGGTACAGAATTTTGCGGTTGAGGATATGCAGATCGTCTCCTGGAGCGGCTCGCCAAATTATTCAGGGCGCGACCTGCTGGCGGTGCAGATGAACGGCGTATGGGCCTTGTGCGATACAGACGGCAAAATGCTGACCGATCCTGTGTATGAAAGCATCGGATCGTTTACCGGCGATTACGCGACTGTTGTGAAAAACGGAAAATACGGCGTCATCAATTACAAAGGCGTGGAAGTCATCAAGCCCGAGTGGGAGGAGCTGTATCTTTATGACGGCAGCGTAAGCGTCAGCAAGAATGGCCGTTGGGGCTCGATTACAGATATCGACAGCGGCAAGATGTCAATTGATCCGGTATATGATTATGTTTCAGGGTTTGGCGATTATGGATATGCCTGCTTTGAAAAAGGCGGCCGCTACGGCGTCATTGACCGCAACGGCAACGAAATTGTTCCGGCCCGTTACGACGGTGAGGTTTTAACCGACGGCGCGAATCTGGACAAGGGGTATTATCTAATCAATGGCGGCGACGGTCCGTATTCTAGTTCGATTGTGGAGGGCGACGGGCGTGTGATTATCCCGTCCGACCATTTTATTGTGCCGGGGCAGGACGGTGAAAAATATAACCTGGTGCTCACTCCATCGGGCAAGTGGGGATATGCGGACGACCGCGGCCGTCTGCTGATCGACGCGCAGTACGACAATGCAGACGCCTTTATCAAAGGCAAAAATGTTGCATTTGTCCAGAAGGATGGAAAAATCTGCATGATCGACCGCAAGGGCAACATAGTCCTGCAAACGGTGTTCAGCGACCTGATCGGCTATAACCCTGACACAATGGTGTGCGCAATGGAATACACAGACGCCTCCGGCGCTGTAAAGGGCTGTCTTGTAAAGATCGGCCTGCCGGAAAAATCATAGCGATCTGACAAGGACGCTCGGCCCGTGCTTTTGTGCGGCCGGGCGTCTTTGTGCGGCGTACACATTGCAAATGCACGCGTTTTCTGGGATAATAACCGCATAGCGGTTATTATCCGCTTTATGGCCGGGGCGATACGCGGGCACGGCCCGCTGCCCCCCCAATGGCCAATGCAGCCAAGGCCGCGCAGCGGCATGGCTCCATAACCGCATAGCGGTTATTATCCGTTTTATGGCCGGAGCGGCAGCGTATTCCAGACGGATAGAATGCGCTGTCATCCGTATCAAAATATTGGAGGGAACACGATGCAGGCACAAGCCACAACAAACCGCGAGGCGGATTTGCGCTATCTGCGGCTGCTGGCCAGGCAATACCCCACCGTGCAGGCGGCAAGCAGCGAGATTATCAATCTCCAGGCAATTTTAAATTTGCCAAAGGGCACGGAGCATTTCATGTCTGACCTGCATGGCGAATACGAGGCGTTTTTACATATCCTCAACAGCGCCTCCGGGGCGGTGCGCGAAAAGGTGGATGCCCTGTTTGAAAACGTGATGTCGCGCGACGACCGCGCGCGGCTGGCAACCCTGATCTACTATCCCAGAGAGAAGCTGGATGAAATGCGCGAGAGCGTGGAGGATCTTAACGAATGGTATAAGCTGACGCTGCACCGCCTGATTGAGATCTGCCGGCTCGTCACATCGAAATACACGCGTTCCAAGGTGCGCAAGGCGCTGCCGCCGGAGTATGCATATATTATCGACGAGCTGCTCAATACCAATTACGAGGTCCATAATAAGAAGGACTACTATGAAAATATCATTTCTACCATTATTCACATCGACCGCGCCGAGGATTTTATTGAAGCTGTATGCGGTGTGATCAAAACGCTTGTTGTCGACCATCTGCATATTGTCGGCGATATTTTTGACCGCGGGCCGCGCGCCGATATCATTCTTGATTCCCTGATGGAGCATCATTCCGTCGATATTCAGTGGGGAAACCATGACGTGCTGTGGATGGGCGCCGCGACGGGCAGCCGCACCTGCATCGCGGCCGTGCTGAACAATTCGATCACCTATAATAATCTTGAAGTCATTGAAACAGGCTACGGCATCAGCCTGCGTCCGCTTGCGCTGTTTGCCAATGAGGTTTATCGGGACTCCGACACCTCGTGCTTTCAGACGAAAACATTGGGCGACGCCATCGCCTACAACGCCAAGGACATCGAGCTTGGCGCGCGGATGCACAAAGCGATTGCAATCATCCTCTTTAAACTGGAAGGGCAGATTATCAGGCGCAATCCGGAATTCGGGATGGACGACCGCCTGCTGCTCGATAGGATCGATTATAAGCGCGGGACCATCCAAATCGATGGCAGCGAATATCAGCTTGTGCACACAGACTTTCCAACGGTTGACCCGGCTGCTCCGTATATGCTGTCCAAGGAGGAGGAGCGGTTAATGGAGCAGCTTCGCGACGCATTTTTACACAGTGAGAAGCTGCAAAAGCACGCGCGCTTCCTCTATTCCAAGGGCGGGCTGTACAAGTGCTACAATGGAAACCTGCTGTTCCACGGATGTATACCAATGGAAGCGGATGGATCGTTTATGTCGTTTTCCATCGGCGGCGCGCCTGTCAGCGGCCGGGCGTTTCTCGACCGTGCTGATCTGCTGGCGCGTCAGGGCTATTATGCGCGGGAAGGCACGCCGGAAAAACAATTCGGCAAGGACTTTTTATGGTTTCTCTGGTGCGGACGCAACTCCCCGCTGTTTGGACGCGACCATATTGCGACCTTTGAACGCTGCCTGATCGCCGATCATGCCGCATGGGCCGAGCCAAAAAACGCTTATTATGCTTACTATAACGACGCGGACGTCTGCGTGCGCATTTTGCGTGAATTCGGATTGGAAGGGCCGCACTGCCACATTATAAACGGCCATGTGCCTGTTAAGACAAAGGAGGGCGAAAATCCGGTTAAGGCCGGGGGCCGGCTCATTGTGATTGACGGCGGTTTCTGCCGGGCTTACCAGCCGACAACAGGTATTGCCGGCTACACGCTGATTTATAATTCCTGGGGCATTCGGCTGGCATCGCATGAGCCGTTTGACGGCCGGCTTGACGCAATACGCAATAACCGGGATATTGTATCCACATCAGTCGTATTTGAACGGATGCAGTCGCGTATCAAAATTGGGGAGACAGATATCGGCGCGCAGCTCAGCCGCAATATCGAGGACCTCAAGTGGCTGCTTCTGGCCTATAAAACGGGCGAGATCAAGGAGGATCACGGCGGGTAAGGCGTGAGGATTTCTTTTTTCGCGCAGACGCTTGACTTTTGGATAAAAGTAAATTACAAAAATCAACATTGCATTTTGTCTGCAAATTTGCTATACTTAACAACGGTTCAAAGGGACTGGATTTTTTTGTAAAAATTCATTGGGGGGCTATATATGCCAGCTAGAGTGGTTGTCGGCGTCCAGTGGGGCGACGAGGGCAAAGGCAAAATCATCGACATCCTCGCGTCGCGCGCCGACGTAGTCGTGCGGTCGCAGGGCGGCAACAATGCCGGCCATACGGTCGAAAACGGGGGCGAGGTCTACAAGCTCCAGCTGATCCCGTCCGGCATCCTCTATCCGGACACGCTCTGCCTGCTTGGCAGCGGCGTTGTCATCAACCCCAAAGGTATCCTGGGAGAGATCGACGGCCTTGAAGCGCGGGGAGTTTCCTGTAAAAACCTGCGTATCGATCCGCGCGCGCATGTTATCATGCCGTGGCATCTGGAGATCGACGGTCTGAGCGAGAAAATGCGCGGCAAGGGCGAGATCGGCACGACAAAAAAAGGAATTGGTCCCTGTTATATGGATAAGGCTGAACGCTCCGGACTGCGCATTTATGACCTGATCCATCCGGATTTGTTCGCGCAAAAGGCGCGGGCCGCCGGCGAATTGAAAAACCGCCTGATTACCGGCTATTATGGCGGCCAGCCGCTTGATCTCGACGCGGTCATTGCAGAATACACAGTCTATGGGAAACGTCTGGCGCAGTATGCCGCGGATGTTTCCGTACTCGCATACCGTGCCATCCGTGAGAATAAGGAGGTCCTGTTCGAAGGCGCGCAGGGCACGCTGCTCGATATCGATTACGGAACTTATCCGTTTGTTACAAGTTCACACCCTGTTTCGGGCGGCGTATGCGTTGGCAGCGGTGTCGGTCCCACGCTGATCGACGAGGTTGTCGGCGCGGCCAAAGCGTATACGACGCGCGTCGGCGCCGGTCCCTTTCCAACGGAGCTGCTCGACGAAACCGGGGATGAAATACGCAACCGTGGCCATGAGTTCGGCACAGTTACAGGCCGTCCGCGCCGCTGCGGCTGGTTCGACGCGGTAATCATGCGCCATTCCGTGCGTATCAACGGCCTGACCGCGCTGGCGATCAACAAGATCGATACGCTTTCTGGAATGGGTCCGCTCAAGGTGTGTACGGCTTACCGCAAATCAGACGGGACGATCCTGCGCGATTTCCCCGCCACCATCGAGGAGCTTGCCGAGTGTTCCCCGGTCTATGAGGAGCTTGATGGGTTTGACGGCGACCTGTCCGGCTGCCGCAGTTTCGACGAGTTGCCCGAGTCCTGCAAGAAGTATATCGCAGAGCTGGAGCGCCTGTGTGAATGCCCGATTACGATGGTCGGCGTAGGTCCGTCCCGCGAGCAAAACTTGGAGCGTATCTGACCCTCCGCCTTTTTGGGAAATAAATGCATCGAAAAACCTTCCGCCTTTTTAAAGAAAAGGCGGAAGGTTTTTTACTGGGGCTTTCTAAACAGTTGGAGCTTGCAGGATGCGAGCCAGCCGCGCGGCGTCTGTCACTTCTCCTGCTGGCGAAAGGTCCCGCTTCTGAATAGGTGTCTTGCGGCCTGCGGGCCGCGCTTTTATGAGGGCTGCGGCCCAGGATAAGGGCGCTGCCCTCGAAAAAAGGCAAGACCCGCGAGGGGCCTTACCTTTTTTCTCACCCGCCGCCTTTTGAAAAAGGCGGACGAAAACTTTTATTCGCCGCGGCACAAAACCTGATTACGCAGCGGCTGCCCCACTGTTTGCGGCGCAGCCGACTAAAGTTTTTTGCCGAGCTTTTTTTCAAAAAAGCGGGGGGCGCAGCCGACTAAAGTTTTTCGCCGAGGCCTTTTTTCAAAAAAGCGGGAGAATCAGAAGCGTTCGACGGAATCCTTGGAGACGCGCGCGAGTATGAGCTTTTCAGGGGCGGGCTGCTTGTCGGAGAAGGTGATGGCGTCGAGCAGGAGGCGTTCGGCCTCTGGGAGCGCGGACTGCTTTGCCGTGTAAAGGCGCGCGATCGTCTCGCCGCGCGTGACCTTGTCGCCCGTTTTCTTCACAAGCACAACGCCCGCGCTCATGTCGATATCGTCCTCCTTGCTCTCACGGCCCGCACCGAGCGCGACGGACGCAATGCCGCACTTTTCCGTCTCCATGTGCGTGATGTAGCCGTCTGAGGGCGACTTGACTTCATATGTGACCGGGGCCTGCGGGAATTTGGAAGTGTCGTCGATCACGGAAACGTCGCCGCCCTGCGCAATGACCATCGCGCGCAGCTTTTCAAGAGCCGCGCCGCTCGAAAGCGCGTCCTCGGCGAGCCTGCGGCATTCGTCGAGCGTGCCCTTGTCCGCCAGATAAAGCATGTTCGCCGCGAGCTGAAGGCAGACCTCGGTCAGATCGGCAGGACCATGCCCCTTCAGCGTCGCGACCGATTCGGCCACCTCGAGGGAATTGCCGATCGCATGGCCGAGCGGCAGGTCCATATCGGTGATCAGCGCGATGGTTCGCCGTCCGTTGCGCTCGCCGATGGAAACCATTGCCTGCGCCAGCCCGATCGAATCGTCGAGCGTTTTCATAAACGCGCCGCTGCCCGTCTTGACGTCAAGCACAATCGCGTTCGAGCCGGCGGCGAGCTTTTTGCTCATGATCGACGAGGCGATCAGCGGCAGGCTGTCAACCGTGGCGGTCACGTCGCGCAGCGCATACAGCTTTTTGTCGGCGGGGGCGATGTTGCCTGTCTGACCGATGACGGATAGACCCGCGTCGCGAACAATCTGGAAAAACTGCTCCTGTGCAACAGATACGCGAAAGCCGGGGATCGACTCGAGCTTGTCGATGGTGCCGCCCGTGTGGCCCAGACCGCGGCCGCTCATCTTTGCGACCGGCACGCCGCACGCCGCGACAATCGGCGCGATGACAAGCGTCGTCTTGTCGCCGACGCCGCCGGTGCTGTGCTTATCCACCTTGATTCCGGGAATGGCCGACAGGTCGACCATATCGCCGGAGCGCGCCATGCAGTCTGTCAAAACCGCGGTTTCATGCTCGTTCATGCCGTTAAACCAAATTGCCATCAAAAGCGCCGACGCCTGATAGTCCGGGATATGACCGTTCGTATAGCCGTCGATGAAGAATGCAATTTCCTCGTCTGACAGCACGCCGCCGTTTCGTTTATTCATAATGATATCGTACATGCGCATAATTGCAAGCCCTCCCTATTTCATCTGTAGTTACCGCAGAATCTGGCCGCAGAGCGACACGCCGTCGCAGCCAGCCTTGACGCCGAGCAGCGCGGCGGCTGTTTCGCCCGTGTCGGCAAAGGTCGGCCGCGTGCCCAGGTCGACGCCCGCGCGTATGGACGCGCCGTAAATGAGCAGCGGCACATATTCGCGCGAATGGTCGGTCGACGCCGTACCCGGATCGCAGCCGTGGTCGGCTGTGATCATCAGCACATCGTCCGGACCGAGCAGCGGCATCAATTCGCCGAGACGCTCGTCAAAGCGGTTGAGCGCGGCCGTATAGCCCGGGATGTCGTTGCGGTGGCCATATACCATGTCAAAGTCAACGAGGTTGACAAAGCAAAGCCCGTGGAAATCGGAGCGCGCATGCGCGATTGTTTGGTCCATCCCGTCGTCATTGTTGACAGTGCGGCTTGTCCTGGAGATGCCGCGGCCGGCGAAGATATCATAAATTTTTCCGACGCCGATGGTATCCAGACCGGCCTGCAAAAGCTTGTCAACAACCGTGTCGCGCGGCGGCTGGAGCGAAAAATCGTGGCGGTTCGAGGTGCGCTTGTAGGGGTATTCGCCTTCAAACGGACGCGCGATCACGCGGCCGACGCCGTGTTCTCCGTGCAGGATTTCGCGGGCGATTTCACAGTCCTTATAAAGCTCCTCGATCGGAACGACGCTCTCATGCGCCGCCACCTGGAATACGCTGTCGGCGCTTGTATAGACGATCAGTGCGCCTGTTTTTACATGCTCGCGGCCGTAGTCGCGGATGACATCGGTGCCGGAATAGGGCTTGTTACAGAGCACCCGGCGTCCTGTGCGGCGCTCAAACTCCGAGATAATCTCCGGCGGGAAGCCGTCGGGATAGGTCGGCATCGGCTTTTTTGAGATCAGCCCCGCAATCTCCCAGTGTCCGATGGTCGTATCCTTTCCGGCCGACGATTCCTGCATACGTGCGAATGAACCAATCGGCGCGCTGACCGCCTCGCCGCAGCCAACGCCTTCGATGTTAAAAAGCCCCAGCTTTTGCAGATTGGGCACATGCAGATTTCCGGAGCGCCAGCAGGTACGAAGCGTATTGCTGCCAACGTCGCCGTAATCAGCGGCATCTGGCTCCTCGCCGATGCCGACGCTGTCAAGAACAATTAAAAAAACCCGTTTTGCCATGCTGATTGATCACGCCTTTCCATCAGATATTGTCAATGGAAAACAGCTTATCCGCCAAAGGCCCGCGCTTGTTTTTGCAGATTAAAAGAGCGGCGGCATACTGGAAAATTCCACAAGCGTTTTCCTGATTATAAAACGATACAGCTTCATTTTAACATAAAAAACAGGTGGATACAATGACAAACGGCCCTTTCAGCGGTGCTCTACGCCAAAAAAGCCGTTGGTTTTTTGTGAATATTTAACATGAGATTTCCCTGCACGCCCCGCATCCCCTTTGACGCCGGCCAGCCCAGAGATTCTATTTTTTAAGGAAGGCTTGAGGGGAGATTGCCGCAGTAGCGGTAGCTGTGCAGGTAATCGCCTTTGGTAAACGCCTCGTTTCGGCTTGTCTGGGCTGGATCGGTGAGGTCACCGGCCAGCTTTTGCAGATTTGTGCGCGCCGTTACAGCGCAGATATGCGCGCTTGACGCATAGGCGACGACGCCGTTGAGCGTGGGCGTCGCGCCGAACGGCGCATAGATCGCGGCGCGCACATTCGGACCTTCGTCCGGCCCGGCGGCATAGCAGGCGTACAGCGCATAAACGCCCGCTTCATTCGCGCGGCAGCGCAGCAGATCGGGCATGATCCCGCCGCGCGCGTCGGGCACGGCGATCAGGCGCGCGCCTTTCTCCGCGAGGATTTTGAAGCGTTCAAAGTAATAGGCGTCCGACCCGATGACAACGCCGAGCGGACCAAGCGGCGTGTCGATCGGCTCGAGGACATCGGAGGGCGAAACGCCGGCGTCGTTGTCGAACCCGAGCACGCTTGTCTTATCCTGGACGCCCGCCTGTTCGCCGTCTGGGCCGAACACGATGCATCGGTTGACCAGGCGGCCGTCCTCCTCGCGGACGAGCGTCGTGCCGGCGACCACATAAACGCGAAGCGTACGGGCGATCCCGCTGAAGGCGGTCTGATACAGCTCGTTTAAAAAGCCGCCGAAGGTTTCAAGCACGGCAGCCATGCGCACCGGATCGGGTGCCGCGCCGTCCAAACCGATGAAATGCTTCCCGTGCAGCACCCAGTTGAGAATCTGCTTGCTCAGGGGCAGCATGGTCAGAGCGAGTACGCCCACATATTCCGGATACACGACAACCTGCGCGCCGGCGTCGACCGCGTTTTTGGCAAGCAGATACACTTCGTCCATATAGTCGCGCAGATCCTTATATGCGCGCGCCGTCAATTGGACGGACGCGGCGCGCACCGCCTCCGGCGCGGCAAATTCCGCGTTGTTTTGGGCGGCGCCGCTTTTTTCCGAAAGCAGCGCGTCGATTTTTTTCGGGGTCACCCGAAACGACATCCAAAAAGAAATCAGCGGCAGCAGCACTTCCCACATGCCTTTTACCTCCCAAGCTCGGCTTCATAGTTTGCGATCAGCGCGGGATTGATCTGTTCCAAAAGCCGCAGACCTCGCCGGATTTCATCGAGACGCGCCATATTCAGCCCAAAACGCACCGGGAAAGAGGAGGTCTGGCGGATCAGATACCCGTCGCCCGCGCGTGTCACGCCCGCCGGACATGCAACCGCGGCGCTGCCCGCCGCAATGTTGACCACATACAGGTTGTTGCCCTGCGCGCCGCTCCACACTGTGCGCAGCAGGCGTTCGCCCGCATCCTGCACCGGGTCGAGCGCCTGGACCGACAGTGCGACGTCCGCGCCCTTGAGAGCGGCTGCACGCAGCACGCGCGGATCATTGATGTCGCAGTCCACGCACAGGCACACATTTCCAAGCTCGCCGACGTGCGCCACTTCGATGCGGTCGCCGGGCAGAAACTCCCCCTGAAACGAAATGGACGGATGGATGGCCGGCTGGCGGCAGACCACCTCGCCGCCCGGATCGAGCAGGCACAGGCAGAGGTTGCCCTCGTGCGCGAACAGGCCCGTCAATACATAAACGCCATGCTTTTTGGCGTATTTCACACAGGAAAACAGATGCCGTTTGACATCCTCAAGCGCGCGGTGCAGCGAGCCGTCCGCAATCAACACCAGGCGCGCGTCGTCCGAGGGCGGCATAAACGGCCGCTGAATCTCGACAAAATAGCTGTCCATGTCGTTCCCTTCCTGAAGCCGCCGTCCGGGGCTTCCATCAATGTTCAAGTGATTTTGCCGCGGACGATGCCGCCTGCGGCTTCTATTATCTCATATTTTACACGCGATGTATAGATTATTTGGGCGCTGTATAAAATTGGTGTTTTAAAAAAATGATGAACCGCCTGGCGCCGGCGCGAACTGCAAAAAAAAACGAGCCGCACGGCCCGCTGCAAATGAAATGATCCGGAGATAAAATAAAGGAGGGGGGATTTCACTTTAGAAACACTGCGTTTCCATTGCTTATTATATCATGCGTGTGCTGGAAGATGGTGAACAAATTGTGAACAGACACAACATCTTGTGCCCTATTGGCGACCGCGCCGCAACTTTTGGAAAAACGCTGAGAGAATCTGCGCACACTCCTCACCGCGCACACCGCAGACGACCTGCGGCTTATGATTGAAGGCGAGCGCGTTGAAGTCGCTTACTGAGCCGAAGCAGCCGCTTTTTGGATCACGCGCGCCGAACACCAGCCGCCGGATGCGCGCATTGATAATCGCACCGGCACACATCGGACAAGGCTCGAGCGTCACATACAGCTCGCACCGATGCAGCCGCCAGCCGCCCAGCCGGCGGCAGGCCGCGTCAATCGCCTCAAGCTCGGCGTGCGCGAGCGCATTTTTCCCGGTTTCACGCCGGTTAAAGCCTGTCCCAACGATCTGTCCGTCACACACGACGACCGCTCCGACCGGCACCTCCCCGCGCTCCGCCGCGCACCCGGCAAGCCGGAGCGCCTCGCCCATAAAATCATTGTCATTCATCCGTTTCAGCCGTCCTCCCGCTCTCAGGCTCGCGCAAACCGTTTGGCCGCCCGGGGACATGCGCTTTTTTGCACATGCCGCAGCGTGCCTGCCGCATCCGGCATACCTGCCGTCCGGCCCCTCAGCCGGTTCATCTCACCGGCGTATAGTCGATCTGCGAAGTCTCGCTGGTCGATTCCAGCTTAAAGATGACGGGACGAAGGCCGTCGTTGCAGCTACAGATCGCAACACCTGGTTTTCTGATCCAGTCGCCGTAATAAAAAATATGTTCGCCGGCCCCGTGCGCAAGCGCAAACACATACTGGTAAATAGCCTTCCAGGCTTCATCACAGAAGCCGGCCGGCTTGGCATAGTCGGCGTAAAAGACCTGACCCTCCCGCAGCATTGGACAGGCGGACAAGCCTTCGGCGCCGTACTCACGCGCAAGCTCCTCGTCGAATGTCGTCTTGAGAACAGTGATGCGAACCTTTTTCATGTGATTCCCCGCTTTCCGTGACCGGCGTCACCGTCAGCCGCCGTCTGTTTTGTATATAATAGCATAAATCTTCCACAGATGCAAAATCGCCCTTCCCTTTTCTACACCGTTCCTGTATAATATTACCTAATAATCCACAGGAGGAATCATATGCAGAGCTTACTGACAGGCGAGCACATCAGCTTCGCCCTGGTTTTTATTGAAGGACTGTTGTCCTTTTTTTCGCCGTGCGTCATCCCGCTGATTCCGATTTATGTCAGCTATCTGGCGGGCAGCGCCGACCGCGATGAAGCGGGCGCGCCGGTCTATCACCGCGGCCGCGTGATGCTGCATACCGTCTTTTTTATCCTCGGCGTATCATTCGCGTTTTTTCTGCTCGGACTTTCGTTTACGGCGATTGGGACGTTTTTTTCCGGGCATAAAACATTGTTTGCGCGCATCGGCGGCGTTGTGATCATTTTGCTTGGCCTTGTGCAGATAGGCTTTTTCGAGCTGCCGTTTTTGCAGCGGGAGCGGCGCTTCCATCTGAATATGAAGGGTAAGCGGATGAATCCGGTTGTGGCGTTTGTGATGGGCTTTACATTTTCCTTTGCCTGGACGCCGTGTGTCGGCCCGGCGCTTTCATCTGTGCTGATTCTCGCCTCCGGCGCGAAAAGCGCCGCGACCGGCAACCTGCTTGTTTTGCTCTATGCGGCCGGCTTTGTCCTGCCGTTTCTGGCGCTTGGGCTGTTTACAACGCAGGCGCTCAATTTCCTGCGCAGCCACAAAAAGCTGATGCGTTATACGATCAAGACGGGCGGCGCGCTGCTCATCCTGATCGGCGTCATGACGTTTACCGGTTGGATGAACGGTGTCACTGGCTATTTAAGCTCATTCGGCGCGCCGTCCGTTTCAGATGGGGAAGCGGCCTCCACCTCGTCCTCGCAGGCCGCGCCGGAGCAGTCGGGCCCGTCCGAGGATCCCGGCGCACAGGCGCCGTCCTCGTCCCCGGCGCCTTCCTCCTCCTCGCCCGAGCAGGCCGATGTCATCCCGGCTTTTGACTTTACGCTGACCGACCAGTACGGCAACACGCACACCCTGTCCGATTACAAGGGCAAAGTTGTGTTTCTCAACTTCTGGGCGACCTGGTGCCCGCCATGCCGGCAGGAGATGCCCCACATCGAGGAGCTTTACAATGAATACGGGCAAAACACCGGCGACGTTGTATTTTTAGGTGTGACAAATCCAAAGACGGATGAAAATCCATATGGGCAGGATGGCTCGCCTGAGGAAATCGCGCAGTTTTTAACCGACAACGGCTATACGTTCCCAAGCGTGTATGACACGACGGGCAGCGTGTTTTCCGATTATTTTATCAGCGCCTTCCCGACCACCTTTTTAATCGACGCGCAGGGCAATATCTTTGGCTACGCGCCGGGGGCGATGACAAAACAGATGATGGAAAATGTCATTAAACAGGTGCTCGACGCGGCGCCGGAGGACGGGGCGTCGTCTTCCACCGCATGAGGCCCTGTCGTTTTGCAGGATGCCGGAACCGTTTTTTCAAATCGATTTAAAGCAATAAATTTTCGGAATCCGTTGTTTTTTTCTGTTTCGTATGCTAGAATGACATTGTTTTCCACTGTGCGCTATCATTTCGGGCCGCTGCGCGGTCTTGGCGGGAGGCGCTTTCAGGGCGATGTCAAACAGCTTTACCAGGGGGCTGCGGGCGGCTGCGGCCGCGACCGCGCCGATTCTTTTCGGATATGTGTTTGTCGGCATGGCGTTCGGCCTGCTGCTGCAAAAGACAGGCTACGGCGTGCTGTGGGCCTTTTTGTCGAGCCTGACCGTCTATTCCGGTTCGATGCAGTTTGTCTTGGTCGAACTGCTCATGGGCTGGCCAGGCTTTTTGCATGTGGCCGTCGTGACGCTTGCGGTCCAAATCCGCCATGCGTTTTATGGCCTGTCCCTGATCGAGGCGTTTAAGGGTCTGGGAATCAGAAAGCTCTATCTTATTTTTGCGCTCACCGATGAAACCTATTCCCTTCTTTGCTCGATCAAGCCGCCTAAAGCGATGCCGCGGGGCCGGTTCTATCTGTTGATCGCCCTGCTCAACCAGTGCTATTGGATAGCCGGGAGTGTGATCGGCGCGACGGCCGGCGAGCTGATTCCCTTCGATTCTACAGGCATCGATTTTGCAATGACCGCGCTGTTTATCGTCATTTTTGTCGAACAGTGGCTTAATTCAAAAACGCATATTCCCGCCCTGACGGGGCTTGGATGCGCGCTGGTCTGCCTTGCCCTGTTTGGAACAGACGGTTTTCTGCCGCCGGCGCTGCTTTTGACCGTCGGCGCTCTTTTGGCCGGCCGCCGGCCGTTGGAAAAACGCCTGAATGGTTCGCAGGAGGGAGGCGATGCGGTATGCCGATGACGCCGCTTCAAACGCTTGCTGTGGTTCTTACGGTCGCCGGCGTCACCGTACTGTGCCGTGCGCTTCCGTTTTTGCTGTTCAGAGACGGCCGTCCTGTTTCCGGCGGGGTGATCTATCTTGGACGCGTGCTGCCGTATGCGATCATCGCGATCCTGGTGGTCTACTGCCTGCGCGGCATCGATTTTGCATCCGTCCCTTTCGGCGCGCCGGAGATCATCGCTGTCAGTTTGACAGTTGCAATCCATGTTTGGAAACGCAACAATCTGCTTTCTATCGGCGTTTCCACGACCGTCTATATGCTTCTGCTCCGGCTTTTCTAAAAGGTCCACGCGCTTAAAATGCGTCAAGCAGGCGCTTTGGCGCGCGCGACCCGTGCGCGGGCCGCTGCGCTTGCCCGGCCGGCTATTCGGGGCTTTCCAGCGCTATCGCGCCGGGCGCGGACAAGCCGCGGCAGCGCTCCTTTTCGCGCCTTATGGGACAGGGGCGGGCTGGCCCTATCCCGTGGACACAACTGCGGGGCAGGCGCAGCCTGTATACGCGCAGCGTCCGCCCCGCAGTTCGCGGCGCAACCTGTAAAAATACCGGGACCTGTCCCACTGTTTGCGGCGCAGCCGACTAAAGTTTTTTGCCAAGCTTTTTTTCAAAAAAGCGGGGGCGCAGCCGACTAAAGTTTTTTGGCTTACCTTTTTTTCAAAAAAGGTAAGAAGTTTTTTGCCGAGGCTTTTTTTCAAAAAAGCCGGACAAAATAGACCATGTCGGTCAGCAGGACGCCGTCGTCCCATATGGGCTGAGGGTAGTTGTCGGTAAAGAAATTTTTCACGCGGTGGGACAGCGTAAAGCCGCACGCGCTGTAAAACGCGAAGGATGCGGGCGTTTCGCCCGTGCCGACCAGTACGCGCGTGCCGGCTGGCAGGCGTGCGAGCGCGGCGTCGATCAGCGCGCGTCCGACGCCGCGCCGCTGGAATGCCGGCGCAACCGCAATGTTTTTCAGTTCCCAGCCGCTTTCGACGGGCACGGCGGACAGGACGCCGGCGGCTGCGCCGCCTTCATGAGCGGCCAGCAGAAAGCCGGCCGGCAGATAGCGGCCGATCATTTCTTCGGACGGATCGGCGAGCAAAAGCAGGTCGCGGTATGCCCATCGGTCGCCTGATACTTCGGTTATTTTCATGATCAAATCCCCCGATCTCTTATATATGAGCAGTCTCATCATAACGTGGATGCGGCTGTACGTCAACGGCGCGGGGCAAAATAAGATACAGGGGATGTCAGTCCCGGGAGGAGCTTATGAAGCTGGTTTCATGGAATGTTAACGGCCTGCGGGCCTGTTTGGGGAAGGGATTCCTCGACTTTTTCAGCGCGGCGGACGCGGACGCTGTCTGCCTTCAGGAGACCAAGATGCACCAGGAACAGGCCGATCTGGAGCTGCCCGGCTATCAGCAGTTCTGGAACAGCGCCGAAAAAAAAGGGTATTCCGGCACGGCTGTTTTTACGCGTGTGCCGCCGCTGAATGTAACTTATGGCATCGGTATGGCGGAGCATGACAGCGAGGGACGCGTGATCACTGTGGAATACGAACCGTTTTATCTTGTCAACTGCTATACGCCCAATGCGCAGCGTGAGCTGGCGCGGCTGGAGTATCGGATGAAGTGGGAGGATGATTTTCGCGCATATCTTATGTCGCTTGACGCGAAAAAGCCGGTGGTGCTGTGCGGCGACCTGAATGTCGCGCACCAGGAGATCGACCTGAAAAATCCGAAAACAAACCGCCGCAACGCCGGATTTTCCGACGAGGAACGCGCCAAAATGACCGAGCTGCTCGCGGGCGGTTTTGTGGATACCTTCCGGGCGCTTTATCCCGACGTGACTGGCGCATATACCTGGTGGTCGTATCTGCGCCGCGCGCGCGATACAAACGCGGGCTGGCGGATCGATTATTTTATAGTCTCCGAACGTCTGCGCGGCGCGGTTCATGACAGCCGTATCCGCGCGGATGTGATGGGCAGCGATCACTGCCCCGTGGAGCTTGATTTGCTTTGAGGCGTCTGCAATCTGCTTTTAAATCAGAAAAGAGGTTCCTGCATGAAGATTGGCCTTGTCCTGGAGGGCGGCGGTATGCGCGGCCTGTATACGAACGGCGTGCTTGACTGTATGATGGACAACGACTGGTATCCGGATTATGTAATCGGCGTGTCGGCCGGCGCGTGCAGCGCCGTGTCGTATATCTCCGGCCAGCGCGGACGCAGCTACCGTATCAATACTGGATATTTAGGAGATAAACGGTATGTTGGGCTGGACAGCTTCATCAAAACAAAATCCATGTTTGGGATGGATTTTATTTTTGATGAAATCCCGAACCGCCTTGACCCTTTCGACTATAAGGCGTTTTTAGCCTCGCCTATTGAAATGGTTACAGGCGTAACCGATATTGAAACAGGTATGCCTGTTTACTTTGACAAATCGGCCGTTTCGCCGGGCGACAGCACGTTGTGGCGGGCTTCGTCGTCAATCCCGGGCTTTTCGCCGGTTGTATCGTTTCGCGGCGGACGTTACCTGGACGGAGGAACAAGCGACCCGATCCCGGTTCGCCGCGCGCTTGCCGATGGGTGCGGCCGCCTTGTCATTGTGCTCACGCGCGACCGGTCCTATCAAAAAGCGCCCGAGCATTTTCGGACGCTGTATCACCGGATGTTTCGCGAGTATCCGCAGTTGGCGCGCGCGCTCGACCGACGCCATGAAATTTATAATGAAACGCTTGATTTTATACGGCGGCTCGAGCGCGATGGTACGGCTGTCGTCATCGCGCCGTCGCTGCCCGTTGAAATCAGCCGGTTTGAAAAGGATTTGCGGCGTCTTGAAAGCTTGTATAAATCCGGGATGCTCGACGCACAGCTTGCTATGCGCCGGCTGCACGCTCTGAAATAGCGGGAAAGGGGCAATCTGCATGACATATCTGGTGATTGGAGCCGGCGGTGTGGGCGGCTGCATCGGCGGTTATCTGGCGGACGCGGGATTTGACGTAACGCTGATCGCACGCGGCAGGCATCTGGAAGCAATCCATTCCAGGGGGCTGCGCCTGTATAATACGCGCCGCGGCGACGAGCTGTGCGTCCATCCAAAGGCGTGCACGGCCGATGAATTTACCGGCCGTGCTGATGTGATATTTGTTTGTGTCAAGGGATATTCAATCGATGAAGTCGTGCCGCTGATCGACCGGGCGGCCGACGCGGGCAGCGTCGTCATTCCGGTGCTCAATATCGTCGGCACAGGCGAACGGCTTGCACCGCGCCTGCCTGGACGCCTGGTGCTCGACGGCTGCATTTATATCGGCGCATATATCAGCGGTCCGGGAGAAGTCACGCAGACCGGCGATCTGTTTCGCATCGTTTATGGGCAGCGCGATACAGATGAGCCGGACGGGCGTCTCAATAAAATCGCCGGCGAGCTGCGTGACGCAAGCATCGATGTTGTCGTTTCGGACGACATCCGCCGCGACGCGTTTCGCAAGTTCATGTTTGTATCTCCACTGGCTGCGGCCGGCGCTTATTATGATATGACCGCCGGCGAGCTGGCCGCGCCGGGAAAAGGCCATGACCTGTTTATTGAGCTTATCCGCGAACTCCAAGCCATTGCGGATAAGCGCGGATACAGATTCCCTGACGATATGGTTGAAAATTCGCTCCGGCGTCTTGACGCGCTTTCCCCTGACGCGACCGCGTCGATGCAGAAGGATCTTAAAAAGGGCGGCAGCAGCGAGATTGACGGACTTATCTTTGAGCCGGCGCGCATCGCGCACGAACTGGGCGTCCCAGCGCCCGCCTATGAACAGCTTTCCCGCTTTTTTGAAAAAAAGCTTGGCAAAAAACTTTAGCCGGCTGCGCCGCGAACAGTAGGGCGGGTTTTGGAATTCTACCGGTTGTGCCGTAAAGAGCGGGGCGGCCCGGCCGCCCCTACCCTATGAACCCAACCCCGGGGCGGGCGCGGCTTGACGGTTTACCGCAGAACGTACAGGCGTGCGCCCGAAAAATCCGTGCCAAACAGTGGTGGGGATAACACAAGGGGAGTGTCGGGCGACACTCCCCTTGTGAGGCGTGGAAAGGGGCGCAGTCGCCGCTTGGACGCGCCCGGCGTTGTAGCCGCCGGAAAGCACCGCATAGCCGACCGGGCAAGCGAAGCGCCCGGCGGTGAGCGGCCCGCGCATGGGCTGCGCGCGCCTTAGCATCAGTTTTTGCTTTTGGGTTTAAAGATCAGGGCCATGATCAGAGAGAAAAAGATGGCGGCAGCGATCCCGGCGGCTGTGGCGCCAAGTCCGCCGGTCAATACGCCGAGCAGGCCCTCCTCCTGGATGGCCTCGCGCACGCCTTTGGCGAGCGTGTTGCCAAAGCCGAGCAGAGGAACCGTCGCGCCGGCGCCGGCGAATTCGACAAGCTTGGGGTAAAGGCCGACGCCGCCGAGAATCACGCCTGCGACGACATAGCCGGTCAGGATACGCGCGGGCGTCAGCTTTGTATAATCGATGAAGATTTGGCCGATGGCGCAGATCAGTCCACCGACAAGAAACGCTTTGAGCAGCGCGATCAGAATGGTCATGAAACAAGCCCTCCCTTCTTTTTTGATGAAAGATAAACGAGATGCGCAATCGATGCGATGCTCTCGCCCTGCTGTACCACAGTTGTATTCATCAGCGCACCGGTTGCGATAAACAGGATATCGTGCAGTTGGCCGGTGTGCATCAGCGGCAGGATATGTCCGCACATGACGGAAGCACTGCATCCACAGCCGCTTGCACCGGCGTGTACATCCTGTTTTTCAAGGTCATACAGCATCAGCCCGCAGTCGGTCTGGCAGTGTTCAAGGTCATAGCCGTCCCGCCGCAGCAGGTCACGCAGGATGGTGCCGCCCACTTTGCCAAGGTCGCCGGTGATTACAAGGTCGTAATCATTTGGTCTTGTGCCGGTATCGTCGAAAAATCGCTTGATCGTTGCGGCCGCAGCCGGAGCCATGGCCGCCCCCATGTTGTTGGCGTCCGTGATTCCGAGATCCTCAATGGTGCCGATCGTAGCCGCATGGATAAACGGCGGTGTATCGCCTTTTTCAAGGACAGCCGCACCTGCGGCGGTCGCGGTCCATTGCGCGGTCGGCGTGCGCTGGCCGCCGTATTCAAGCGGCAGGCGGAACTGCCGTTCAGCCGTACAGAAATGCGACGAGGTACATGCGACCGCCCGGCCCGCCGCGCCGCTGTCAAGAAAAACAGATGCAGTCATCAGGCTTTCCGCCATGGTGGAGCAGGCCCCGAACAATCCCACGAACGGGATGCCAAAGGAGCGCAGGCCATATGTTGAGCCGACGCATTGGTTCATCAAATCGCCCGCGAACACGCAGTCAATGTCGGAAGGCTGGTACTTTGCTTTGTCAAGCGCCGTTTGGATCGCGGTCTGCTGCATACGGCTTTCGGCTTTTTCCCATGTTTTTTCGCCAAAGTAGTCGTCCTCATTGATCACATCAAACGCGTGGCCAATCGGTCCTTCCGATTCCTTTTTGGAGCCGACGGCCGCAGAGGCGCGCACGCTGATTGGTTCGTCAAACACAACGGTATAGGTTCCTTTACGCTTTGCCATAAACGCCCCTCCTCAATACAGTCCGAACAGGTAAATAATCAGTCCGTATACGATACTGGCACTGGTGCCGTAGACGATGACCGGGCCGGCGATTACAAACATTTTTGCCGCCAGACCAAGCACCAGACCTTCGCTTTTGAATTCCAGCGCCGGCGAGGCCACGGCGTTTGCAAAGCCGGTGATCGGCACAAGCGTACCCGCGCCGCCAAATTTGGCAATTTTCGGATATATATTGAAGCCGGTTAATATGATCGACAGAAGGACCAGCGTTACGGAAGTGACGCTGCCGGAAACCTCCTCAGTCATACCGGACGACTGGTATGCCATCATAATCGCCTGTCCGAGCGCGCAGATCAGTCCTCCAATGGCGAACGCCATAAGAAAATCCTTGATGAACGGCGATCGCGGGGAGCTTTGTTTTGTAAGTTCGTTGTATTCCTCCGGTGTCATATTCATAGGTTTCATCCCTCGTTTCAAGATTCATATGCTGTGTTAGTGTTCACTTTCCGTAAAAAAATATCCCGCGCGCGCTGATTCAAAAAATGCCAATCCAGAATCTGGAATAGTAAATTCAGCACATGATTCTATTTTGATTTGTGTATAGATAACTGTTATAATTAACAATTAAAACAAATTATAGAAAATAATTGACAAACAGGAAAATAAAGGATACAATAAAGACGCATCAAAGCAGGCAACCGACATGAAAAGAAGGAGAGGTAAAATGAAAAAGCTTATTTCGGGTCTTATTGTACTTGTCATGATTACCGCCTTTATGACCGGAAGTGTGTTCGCTGCTGCTCCCGGAGAACCCACAGAATCATTTGATGCAGATACACGGGCAAGCGGTATCACGTATGGCCCTTGGTTTGGAAATGGGAATGAGAGCTGGAGCACCGACATAAAATCGCTAGCTTCAGCCACCAGCACAATAACAGGGGCAATATCTTTTTGTTTGCCGCCGAGTGCCGCGCGATCAATTGGCGGGGAAATTTCCGGCGCTTTATCTGCAATTGCGATTGCCTGGCCGGACTGTTATACATATGGCACGGTTCAAAAGGAGTATAGAGAAGCGCATTATTCAGATGGCACCTTCGCCTATTTCCAATCGCATTATACGGTTAAGGCATATGCCGTGAGCAATGGGAAAACGACCTATTTAGGCACCTTCCATGAGTATTATGAGGGGTCATATCCGATGCGCCTGCAAGGGAGTGAATCGATAGAGCTTTGAACTTACAGCCGAAAGGAAAAGCATTCTCCTATATCTATAAGGCGGCCGCGGTACTGTTGGCTTTGTCCCACTTTTGGCCGTCGATCCGTGGAACGCCTGCTTTGGTTATGACTACGTGCGGATGGCTGATGATGATTGGCTGGACATTTTTTGAATTTTTCCGGGACCGTGAGAATAAAAGGCACGCAAAGATAAGATATCTCATTACCGGCCTGATTACGTATAGTATTCTTTTGTGGAGTTCAGTTCATTTTGTATTGAGAAACAGGATGCAATAGATTGTCTTAAAGAACACAGCTTGCCTGTGTTCTTTTTTTATACAGCACGCCTGTTTTTTGTGTACTGTTAAAAATAATCAGCGCAATGCGGCAATTGGCGGCAATTGTCTTTTGCAGGAAGCAATGGTATAATGAAACTGATTTCCAACAAGCTGCAAAAATAGGAATATAGTACAATTTTGGGGAATTTAAGAGGTGGAAGCTGTATGAACGAGCTTGATACGATGAAACGTGCAAAGATGTATCTGGACAAGCTGTCGAGAGGAATCGATCCGATCAGCGGTTCGGCGCTTCCACTTGACGGCGTGTTAAGCAATGTCCGGTTGTCGCGTTGCTTTGCTTATGTATCCGGCATTCTGGAGCAGGTCATCGAAAACGGCGGGACGGTCGGCCGGCGCAAAGCGCCAAGAAAGCCGCCGTTTTCGATTACGCCCGAGCAAAAAACGCGCGTGCGCGTGCTCGACGAACCGACTCCCTTGACCGGGTTTGTAAAACAAATTAATAATGTCACGGTTCTGACCAGCGATACACAGCTCACATTCGCAAAGGTTGCCGACGGCCTGGAGGAGATGGGCTTTTTGGAAAAGCCCGAAGCAAGCCGCACCCGTGTGCCGACGCAAGCAGGCGTTCAGCTTGGCATCTCGCGCGAGGAGCGCAAAAATGAACGGGGAGATACCTATCTGGTGAATCTCTTTAACCGTGCGGCACAGCAGTTTGTTTTGGACAATCTTGAGGATATTTTGGAGGCAGCCGCACAGAAAAAGGCTGCCGAAAAGGAGTAAACAAAACCCGCCCCGCACGCTGATTGGAGCGCGCAGAGCAGATATTCTGAAAACGATTCTTGCCGGGATGGGAGAGGATTGGAATGGTACGTGAAATTTTGCGTCTTGGCAATCCGGCGCTATACAAAAAAGCGCGCCTGTTACATATGATGAGCTGAACCAGATGCACGCCGTTGCCGGCGACCTTCGCGGAACGCTGCTTGATTACCGAAAACGGCATCAGGCGGGACACGCTGGCGCGCGCAATCCGTGCGCGGATTGCCCACCGCAGGCCGCTGCGCTTGGCCCGGCCTGCTATTCGGGGCTTTCCGGCGCTATAGGCGCCGGGCGCGAAAAGCCGCGGCGGCGCCCCTTTGCGCGCCTCACAAGGGGCGGGCCGGCGACCCTCCCCCCTATGCTATCCCCGTCTCTGTTTGGCGCGGTCGTATCGGGCGCACGCCGGTGCGTTCTGTGGTAAAACGTCAAGCCGCCCCTGGCCCATGGACCAGCTCCGGGGCAGGTGCAGCCTGCATAAATGCTGAAACCTGCCCCTCTGTTTGCGGCGCAGCCTGTAAAAATACTGGAACCCGCCCCGCTGTTCGCGGCGCAGCCGAATAAAGTTTTTTGGCTTACCTTTTTTTCAAAAAGGCTGGAAAGCGGGAATGAACAAGGAGAAAAATGGGAAAGATAATGCCATCTAATCTGTAAAGGAGACGATGGTTATGCAAAAAATTCTCAAGGGTTCCAAAACGGAAGCGAATCTGATGGCGGCGTTCGCGGGCGAATCGCAGGCGCGCAATAAGTATACATTTTACGGCGCGAAGGCGAAGGCGGACGGCTTTGAACAGATCGGTAACCTGTTTCTCGAGACGGCCAACAACGAAAAAGAACATGCGGAAATCTGGTTCAAACTGCTGCACAACGGGATGCCGGCCACGGGCGAAAATCTGATGGAGGCCGCCGGCGGGGAACGGTATGAGTACGAGATAATGTATCCAACTTTCGCAAAAGAAGCGCGTGAGGAGGGCTTTACAAAGATCGCCGCGCTGTTTGAGCTGGTCGCCAAAATTGAAAAAGAACACATGGAACGCTATGAAACGCTGAAGGCCAATGTCGACAATGGGACTGTTTTCAAAAAACAGGAAAGCGTCACCTGGATCTGCCTCAACTGCGGCCACGTCTATGAAGGCGCGCAGCCGCCCCAGGTCTGCCCAGTCTGCGAAAAGCCGCAGAGCTGGTTCCAGGTCAAGGCGGAAAATTATTAAGCGGACGCTGTCTGCGCGAACGGCAGCCGGCCCCGGATTGTCAATGCAATCCGGGGCCGGCTGCCATAATACTGTACTTATGTCGTTTATACGCCGCAATAGGCGCTGAATCCGCCGTCGATGGGCAGTACCGCGCCAGTAATAAAGCTGGCGGCAGGAGAGCAAAGAAAGATCACCGCGCCTGCAAGCTCCGCAGGCAGGCCGTATCGGCCCATAGGCGTGCCGGAAATAATTTTGCGGCCGCGCTCCGTGTCGCTTCCATCCGGATTTTTCAACAGGTAGTCATTCTGCTGCGTGAGCAAAAATCCAGGAGCAATGGCGTTTACTCGGATTTTGGGCGAACAATTCTGACTGAAGTAAACGGCCATCCATTGGGTAAAATTGGAGACAGCCGCCTTTGCGGCGCTGTAAGCTACGGTGTTTGTCAGCGGCGTGAAGGCTGCCATTGAGGAGATATTGACGACACAGCCGCTTCCTTGCTTGGCCATGAACCGGCCAAAGACCTGGGTTGGATAAATGGTGCCCATCAGATTCAGATTGAGCACCCAGGAAAGCGCGTCACCCGGAAGATCAAAAAAGCTCAGTTCCGGGCTTGCCGTGGCGGCAGGCTTATTGCCGCCCGCGCCATTGATCAGGATATCCACGCCGCCAAAACGGTTGGCGACCGCCTGCCCTGCCTTCTCGATGCTTTCACGGTTTAATACATCGCAGTAAAAGCTGACCGCCTCTGCACCGGCGCCGTTAATCTCCTGGGCAAGCTGTCCGGCGCGTTCGGGCGCGATATCCAGCAGCGCAATTTTGGCTCCGTGCGCCGCCAGTTCGCGGGCGAGCGTGGAGCACAAAATGCCGCTGGCTCCTGTGATAACGGCCGTTTTACCCTTGATGTGAAAGTTTGCCATTTGAATCCTTCCTTTCTTTGTTACATATCAGATTTGTTGATAAAGGGCGTCTTGGGACCTGTATTCTCAGCCGAAGGACGCTGGACAGGTAAGTGGCGCTCCCGGTCAGGGAAAATTTTACGCGGAGCAAAGGCGAAAGAATGATCTGCTCGGCGCTGGACGACTGCGGACGCATGTTCTTAAAGCCGGCTCCGTCCATGGCTGATAAAAAGCGGCGCAACGGGTTAATAGACCCCGTCAGCCGCATCGAAGTGCGTAGGCGCGGCGATTGAGGAGCCGCCGTCCAGTATCCACTGGGCCTGCCAACGTATCATCCGCTCCAGGCAAACAGAGGGATATCCCATCAACTCCATCAGTTTTGATGAATTACTGAAAATTCCGCCGTTCTGCTCCTCGCCTTCATAGAGAGGGGCGCGCCCCAGCAGATCGCCGAAGCGTTCGGCTGCCCAACGCGTGGAGAATGTCTCCGGTCCGGTCACATTCAGGACAGCGGGCGGCGCGTCCACGTGGAGCAGCGCACGTATGGCGTATTCGCAGACATCCCCTTGCCAGATGCAGTTGAGGACGCTGCGTCCGAGTTTGATGGGGATACCGTCCCGCACATTTTTGGCGATATCGTACAGAACGCCATAACGCAGATCGACCGCATAATTGAGTCGGAACATCAGGCTGCGGGTTTTATTGCGCCTGGCGTAATAGGAAAACACCCGTTCCCGGCCGAGACAGGTCTGACCATATTCGCCATCCGGATTGGGCGCGTCGGTTTCCACGGATCCGCCGCAGCGGGCAGGACGGTCGCCGTAGATGTTTCCGGTGGAGAAGGCGACGATGCCGGCTTTTGGAAACCGTTCGCAGATTTTAGCGGGGAGCAGCACGTTGGCCGCCCAGGTGTCCGCCTGATTTTTATAGGTCCCGAATTTTCGTCCCGCCAGAAAGAGAATGTTGTCCATTTCCGGCAGGGCGTCCAGCTGCTGCGAATCCAGCAGATCGGCTTCTACAACCTGCACGCCCCAATGACGCATGGTCTCTGCGGCGGCTGGGTCGTCAAGCTTTGAGACGGCAAGAATACGCTTTGTAAGACCCGCGGCCTCGCAGGCGCGCCGGGCTGTGACGGCGAGGCTCGGCCCCACCTTGCCGCCCGCCCCCACAATCATGATATCGCCTGAAATCTTGGCGATGTCATCGATCAGGCGGGGCGAGGGGCGTGTGATCCGTTCCAGCAGTTCCTGTGAAGAATTCATAAGAGAAGCTCCTTTTATTCAGATTTGCGGCGATGGCCGCCGGGCGCGCCGTATAAAGCCTTTGGACGCTTTGGTATTGCGCGTTTGATTAAAAACGGGTAAAATAAAAAGGATCATTGGACAAGGGGTGGGATGGATGGCGGAGAAGGACACGAAGAAGGGCCGGGCGACCATCAAGGACGTGGCGGAGCTTGCACAAACGAGCGTGGCGACTGTCTCGCGCGTGTTGGGGGATTCGGGCTATGGCGTTACCGCGCAGCTTCGCAAGCGGGTTCTCGCGGCGGCTGAGGCGCTTTCCTATGTTCCTTCTGCGGCTGCTCAAAAGCTGCGCGGCGGCGGAAGCCGCGATATTGGGCTGGTCATTCCGAATATTACAAACCCTTTTTATATGCAGACCATCCAGGGGATTTCGGCGGTCTGTTACGACCGAAATTATCACATCATTCTCTGCAACTCCGCCCGCAGCGTTGAGCGGGAGCGCGCGTTTTTAGAGCAGCTTTATGCCCGGCAGGTGCAGGGTGTGATCCTCTCGTCGGCGGACGAGGAGCACAGCTCTGTCGCGGATTTTCTGTCCCGCGGCATGAAGTTTGTGCAGTTGGATCAGCGGTTTGAACGCGAGGAGTGCGCCTGTATCAACTATGATTCCGAGCTGGGCGCGCGCATGGCAGTGCGGCATCTGGCGGAGAAAGGACACCGGCGGATTGCGTTCGCCTCTACCCCGCTGACACGCTGGACGCGTAAGGCGGTCCTCAAGGGCTACCGCGAGGAAATGGCGGAGCAGGGCTTTCAGGATGAAGCCGCCGGGCTGGTCTTTATCAGCGAGCCTGTGGAAGCGGTAGAGAGCGGCAGCTATGAGATGGACGCGGGGTGCAGCGTTGCGCAGCAGATATTGGAACGCCGGGCGGATGTGACAGCGGTGTTCTGTGTCAACGACATGGTGGCCTTTGGCGTCATCGCGGAGCTGCGCCGCAGCGGCGTGCGTATCCCGGAGGATTTGTCGGTTGTCGGCTTTGACGATATCCCGTTTGCCGAGAGCTTTATGCCTCCGATCACAACGATCCGCTGTCCGTCCTATGAAACGGGGCGGCTGGCCGCCATGATGCTGATCGATCAGCTTGGCGACGGCAGCAAGAGCTTGAATTTAAATATGAGCCTGCAGCCGATTCTGATCGAGCGCCAAAGCGTCCGGGATCTGCGCGGGCAGGCGGAATAAGAAACTTACAAAGCAGGGGCGCCGCCCCTGCTTTTTTGCTGTGGCGCGGCCTATCCCGCTTAGAACCTGTATTCACAGTCGGAGGATACTGGACAGGCGAGGGATTTTGTACCCGATCAATGCGAATTTTTGCAGGCGGGCTGCCGCCCGGCAAGAAAATTTAACGTGGAGAGGGGCAAAAGACCCGCCTGGGCGGCGTTTTACGGCTGTGGATACAGGCTCTTATATAAGCGGGATGGGCCGTGCCTCTTGCAGAGAGCGGCCGATAGCATCCAGCAGGCGCGTGGAAAATAAAAGACGCTGCGCGCCTTGGCCAACACCGGATTCCATCATGTCGCGAAACGCACGCATTCCGTATTCATAGCAGCGGTCGAAGTCGCCGAGCGGACAGTACTCCTCGTCCCAGCTGTGGAATGTCACGGCCGGCTCAGTAAGCGTGGGATCGGAGTGAAGCAGAACGCTTCGGTTGGGGTACTGTACAAGAACGTCCATGAGTCTGCCTGTACGCCGCGCCGAAACCATTTCGGCTCCACAGCCGCAGATCGCAGAGCACAGGTCGGCCAGATGGCTGCCGTAAAAGTTCCAGCCGCCGAAGGGCGAATCGCAATCGGCCGCATAGGAGATGATAAGGCTGCGGCAGTGGCGCGCCCGCTCGCGAAGCTCCGCGATCTGTGGGAGAAAGCAGAGCGTGGAACCGCCGGTCAGCGGCGTGCCGCACTGCTTGGACAGATTGATCATCGCGGCGGCGTCCGGCACGCTATCGCAAAACGGCTTATCGACAAAAACCGGCTTGCCGGCGCGCAGGCAAGCCAACGCGAGCGCCTTGTGCGTTTCTCCGCGCCGCAGCGTGATGATGACGCCGTCACTGCGTTCGATAACTTCTTCGGGCCGGTCACAGAGCGTTTGCAGCCCGCCTTCCGCCATGCACCAGCCGACCCGTTCGGGGCAGTCGCCGCCCCAGAGGGAAACGGCCCGCATCCGGGGAAACAAGGGCGAGGTGTTGATCAGGGAACAGAAAAGCTCGGTGTGTTTGCTCTGCGCGCCGATGACGCCAATTTCCATGCGCGTGCCTCCCGACAATTACAATTTAAGGATAGGGGCTGTTTGCGAAAAAGCAGGCAATTCCTCTTTTAAATAACCCCCGCCTGCGGAACAATTCTCAAGGTTTCTGCTTTTCATTATAGGGAGTAAGGTATATAAAAGTCAATATTTTGGTAAACGTTTTCTAAAATTTTTCTTATTTTTTCTGAAAATTAGCTTGCAATTTTCTAAAATAATCGTATAATAAAGCTAGAAACTTACAAATGATAAACAAAAAAATTGGTGCAATTGACCTCAAATGGTGTATTTTGGCTGATTTGGCAAATGTGCTGGTTAAGAAAACATTTACTAAATGTGTATCATTTCGCATGATGGCCATGCAGAAATAAAAATTATCTTTTTTAAAGGAGGACGCACGCAATGAAAAACAAAACGCTCGCGGGCATTCTGGCAGTCTGCCTCACCTTTGGCGCGCTGGCTGGATGTTCCGCCGCCGGTAACGACAGCCAGAGCGACGCCCCCTCGCAAGCTGCCGGCGCTGCCGGATCCAATGGGGAAGAATCCGCCGCTGGAAATGAAAATGCGATTCTCATCGGTACCATTCAGGATTTGTCCGGCGGCGCTTCCGAGGCCGGCACCGCCAACGCCTGGGGTGTTGAATACGCGGTGCGCGTCATCAACGAACAGGGCGGCATCAACGGACGTCCGCTCGAGGTGATCGCAATGGACTGCAAAAACGACGTGCAGGAGGGCGTCAACTGCTACCGCCTGCTGGTAGATGAAAAGAACGTCGCCGCAATCGTCGGTCCCCCGCTCTCTAACCCGGCGCTGGCATGGGTGGATTTGTCTACAGAGGACGAAATCCCGATTGTGGGCCACTTTATGGATGAACGCTGCACCACGAATGAAAACACCGGCGAGCCGTATCCCTATATGTTCCTGGCGGAGCCGGGCTGCGCGCAGCAATCGTATTCCATCGCGGCTTATGCCATGGAAAAGCTGGGCGTCAAAACCGTCGGCACCTTCTATAACGCCGGGCTTTCCTATGCGGTCATGCACGCCGAACCGTTCGCCGATTATATCACAAAAAACGGCGGTCAGGTTTTGGCTGAGGAATCCTTCCAGACCGGCGACGTGGATTACCGCGCGCAGGCCGTCAAGCTGGCGCAGGCCAATCCGGACGCTGTGTTCATCTGCAACTATGCGGCCGACAACGCTTTGTGCTACGATTATCTGCGCGAGGCAGGCTACCAGGGGATCGTGCTTGGAAACAATACGTTTCAGGCGCCCTTCAACACACTGGTAAAAACAAAGGTGTATGATACTTATTTCCTCCAGAATGTGGATATGGAGAATCCGGACGATCCCTCCTATGCCATTGTGCAGAAATATATGGAGGAAACCGGCGCCCAATATCCGATTGCCAACGCCTGCTTCGGCTACGACGCCACCATGGTTCTGGCCGAGGCGCTGAAGGCTGTGGACGACCCTTATGACGGCCCCGCCGTTGCCGCGGCCCTCGCCGAAGTAAAGGACGCCCCAGGCGCGGCTGGACCCATTACCATCAATCCCAAGACCCACCGTACACTTGGTATGCCCATGCTGATCGCCGAGTACGACGAAAACTTTACGGTGAAGGTGATTGACACCTATACCCTGAGCGAAGAATGGGATCAGTAGAACCGTTTGCGTTTTGCGAAATAGCCGTGAAGCGGCAGGAGCGGTATTTTGCCCTGCCGCTTTACAGCGGCGTCCCTGCCCGGGCTGCCGGCAAAACCGGCCGCCCAAGGCCGCGGCGTTTTGTTTTCCGGCAGCCCCTATCTGTCAGGAGGTGTTTGCTTGAGCCTGCAATTGATTGTCAACGGCATTTCCCTTGGCGCAGTCTATGCGCTGATCGCTGTGGGCTTCGCCCTGGTGTTCAGCATCCTGAAATTTTCAAATTTTGCCCACGGCGGCATGATTTCCGCCGCCGCGTACATCGCTTATTTCTTTTACGCATCCTTTGAAACGCCGCCGTCTCTGTGGGTTACGCTTCTTTTCACGGCGGTTGTGAGCCTGGGCGTGGCGCTTTTGCTCGACACGCTGTGTTACCGCCGCATCCGCAAAAACAACAGCCCCAACATTTACTACTTTGTGGCCTCGATCACATTTGCTATTCTGATCGAACAAATCCTCACCGTCTTTTTCGGCAAGACCTCCTATGGTTTCCCCGGCATGTTCGAGGTCGCCTCGGTGCGTCTGCTGGGTGCGTCGTTTGCCACGATGGATTTGGTCGTGCTGGCGGTTTCAATCGCCATGCTGGTTGTGCTCATGCTGTTGATCAACCGGACAAAGATCGGCCTGGCGATCCGCGCCGTCGCGATCAACCCAAGGGCCTCGCGCCTGATGGGGATCAATTCCGGCTTTATTGTGCTCTTTACATTCGCGCTGGCCGGCTTTTTGGCCGGCGTGTCGGGCACGCTGCTCGGCATCAAGTATTCGGTCTACCCTGCTCTCGGCTCCTCGATGATGGTCAAGGGCTTTATCGCTTCTGTCATCGGCGGCCTGGGCAGCCTTTCGGGCGCGATCGCCGCGGCGATCCTGCTTGGAGTGATCGAAATGGTTTCGATCTATTTCCTGGGTTCCAGCGTGACCCCGGCCATCCTGTTCGGCATCATGCTGGTATTTTTGTTCCTGCGTCCGCAGGGCATTTCGGGCAAATTTGCCCAGGATAAGGTATAGGGGGCGATGCTATGAATTCCTACTATGTCGGGCTGCTGATTCAGGCGTCCATCTCCATCATCGCCATCACCGGCATTTTCGCGCTCACCGGGCTGGCCGGTATGTTCAGCCTCGGCCAGGCGGCCTATATGGCGATCGGCGCGTACATCACCTTTATTCTGGCGGCAAAAACAGGGCTTTCCTTTTGGATCACGAGCCTGGGCGGCATCGGCGCCTGCATGCTGGTGGCCTGGCTGGCCGCCATGCCCACCGTCCGCCTGCGCAAGGATTATTTCTCGCTGATTTCGGTGGGATTGGGGCAGACGATCACCGCCCTGCTCATCACCTTTTCCGATATCACAAACGGCTCGCAGGGCTTTTCCAAAATCCCAAAGGTGGAGCATCTGCTGCCGCTCGCGCTGCTTGTGACGGCGCTTTCCATTTTTTGTGTGCGAAACCTCAAATATTCCCGCTATGGGCGCATGAGCATCGCGCTGAAAAACGACGAGCTTGCGGCCAAAAGCTTTGGTATCGACGTGTACAAGCTGAAAATCAAGGTCTATATTTTAGGCTCTGTGATCGCTGGGCTTGCGGGGATTCTGTACGGGCTGCAAAACCGCGTGCTCCTGCCGGAGTCGTTCGGCTGGACAGCTTCCTCGGAACAGGAAATATTTCTGTTTTTTGGCGGCACCAACAGCCTGACCGGCGCGGTCATCTCCGCGGCGCTGCTCAAATGCCTGCCTGAATTTTTTCGCAACGTCACGCTGTTCGGCCAGAGCTTGCAGGAATACCGCACCATTCTTTACTGCATCCTGATTCTTTTAATCATCAATTTCCGTCCGTCCGGCTTGATGGGTGAGCACGAACTCAGCTTTAGCCGGCTCAGGGAGCGCCTGTCCGGACGGCGCAAAAAAAAGGAGGGCGGCACAGATGGCTGACATCCTTTTAAAGACAGAGCATCTTTCCAAAAGCTTTGGAGGCGTCAAGGCTGTGCAGGACTTCAATATGGAGCTGCACGAGGGGGAAGTCGGCGGCATCATTGGGCCGAACGGCGCAGGCAAGACTACAATTTTCAACCTGCTTTCCCACATCTACGATTACAGCGAAGGCCGCGTAACCTTTCTGGGGCGCGATATCACAGAGAGCGATCAGGTACAGGTAGCCCGCATGGGGCTTTCGCGCACCTTCCAGAATACGCGCCTGTTTGCCGGACTTTCGGTGCTCGACAACGTCAAGGTAGGGCTTGACCAGGCGGGCCGGTACAACCTCTTTGAGGCCATGTTCCTTTTGCCGCGCCGCCAGCGCGAGGAGCGGCGCATCGCCGAGGAGGCGTCCCGCTGCCTGGAGGTTTTAAATCTCTCCCAGCATAGCGGCGCGCGGCCGGCCAACCTCCCCTACGGCATCCAGAGGCGCGTGGAGATCGCGCGCGCCATCGCCAGCCGCCCCCGCGTCCTTCTGCTCGACGAGCCGGCCGCAGGGCTGAACCCGGAGGAGGTTTTGGCTCTGATCGATTTCATCCGTCTGATCAAGGAGCGCTTCCAGCTCTCCATTCTGGTCATTGAACACCGGATGGATCTCATCATGACGCTTTGCGATACGATCTATGTACAGGATTTCGGCAGGACCATCGCCGTAGGCCCGCCTGCCAAAATCCAGAAGGACCCCGCCGTTTTGGCGGCATATCTGGGGGAGGAGGAAGTCTGATGGCGCTTTTGGAAATCCGCGGCCTGCATGTCAGCTATGGGCAGATCGAAGCCATTCACGGTGTGGATATGGATGCTGAGGCGGGAAAGATCACGGTCATCATCGGTTCGAACGGAGCAGGCAAAAGCACGCTCCTGGGCGCCATTTCCGGGATGGTCAAGCGCACAGGCACAATCCGCTTCGATGGGAAGAATCTGCCCGGCGCTTCCCACCGCGTCGTCTCAGCGGGCGTCATCCAGGTACCCGAGGGGCGCAGCATCTTCGCGGGCCTGACCGTGGAGGAGAACCTGCGGCTGGGCGCATACTTAAACTCCAGCGCGCGGCAGGTGCGGGAGCTGATCGAGCGCCAGTATGAGCTGTTCCCGCGCCTTAGGGAGCGGCACGGACAGGACGCCGGGACGCTCTCCGGCGGCGAGCAGCAGATGCTTGCAATCGGCCGGGGGCTGATGGGCAGGCCGCGGCTGCTTCTGCTTGACGAGCCGTCTCTGGGCCTTGCCCCAATCATTGTCGGCGAGGTGTTCGACACCATCCGGCGTATCCGGGACGAGGGGATCACCGTCATCCTGGTGGAGCAGAACGCAAAAAAATCGCTGTCCATCTGCGACTATGCCTATGTTCTGGAAAACGGCCGCATGGTCAAATCCGGTCCGGGCAGGCAGATGTTGGACGATCCCGATATTGCGGCCGCCTATCTGGGCGTGCGCGAAGAATAACAACGATAAAGGAGACTTTTCACGATGGAAAGGCAACAGCAAATCATCGACGGCCTGCCCGTCCATGTGTTTGATACACGCGCCGAAATGGGCGCGGCCGCAGCCCGGGGGGCCGCCCATATCATCCGCGAAGCGATTGACAAAAAAGGCGAAGCGAACGTTGTGTTCGCGGCGGCCCCTTCGCAGGACGACCTGATCGCTTCGCTGCTTGGGCAGGATATCGACTGGCGGCGGGTCCGGGGGTTTCACCAGGACGAGTATATCGGGCTGGACCCCGCGCACAGCGCCGGCTTCGGCAATTTCCTGCGCCGTGCAATTTTTGACCGCGTCCCCTTTGGGGAGCTGTTTTATATGGCGTGCCCGCCGGACGAAGCCGAAGCGATGTGTGAAAAATACACCGCCTTGCTGGAGGAGTATCCTCCGGATCTCATTTTTTTGGGCGTGGGAGAAAACGGCCATCTGGCTTTTAATGACCCGGCCGTGGCCGATTTTAACGACCCCAGACGCGTCAAAGTGGTTTCCCTCGACGACGTGTGCCGGATGCAGCAGGTAAACGACGGCTGCTTCGCTTCGATCGACGAGGTGCCCCGCCAGGCCCTTACGCTCACCATGAGCCAGATTCTGGCTATCCCGCATGCGATCGCCGTCGTGCCGACCGCGCGCAAGGCGCGGGCCGTCGCGGACGCGCTGCGCGGGCCTGTCTGCGAGCGATGCCCCGCCAGCGCCCTGCGCAGGCATACGGACGCGCGGCTTTACCTCGACGCGGACAGCGCGTCCCTGCTGTAAGGAGGGGGGTATGCAGCTTTTTGACAGGACCGCCGACGAGCTAGCCGCGCAGGATACGGATCTGGCTATCATTCCCATCGGCTCTATCGAGCAGCACGGGCCTCATCTGCCGCTGTCCACCGATTACCGCATCGCGGCGGCCTTCGGCGAAGCGGTCGCGGAGGCCGCGGGCGGGTTTTCCATTCCGCCGCTGCCGGTCAGCACATGCCGGGAGCATATGGGCAAAAAGGGCGCTGTCTGGATGGACCCGGATGTTTTTTACCACATGCTGTACAGCATGCTGATGAGCCTGAAGGAACAGGGCTTCCGGCGCGCGGTCACGCTTCAATGCCACGGCGGCATCTTCGTATTGCCCGCCGTGATCCGCCAGGTAAACGCGACGAACAACCCGGATTTTATGGCGGTCAATATCGATATTTGCAGCCTGTTCGGCGTTGTCGCCGCCGAGGGAATCACCGAGACGGACACGGAGCTGCACGCGGGAGAAGTGGAAACGTCCCTGATGCTGCACATCGCTCCAGAGCTGGTTCACATGGAGCGGGCGGTCGACTTTGTACCCGCCGTCCAGCGCCCTTATCTCGGCTATGGCAGCATCTTTCGCGCATCCCCAAGCGGCGTGTGGGGCGAGCCGAGCAGGGCGTCCGCAGACAAGGGCAAGCGTATCCTTGAGCGGTTCACTGCTCTGGCTGTACAGGAGATGGACCAGGCGTTTGATTATATGCAGGTCAAAAAACCGTTTGGATACAGCAGCTTTTAAGGAGATTATAGATGCAAAAAGTAAAAGTAATCCTGATCGGCGCAGCCTTTTCCGCCGATCTGCACGCCGACGGCTATGCGCGCGTCCGGCAAAAGGCGCAGATCGCAGCGATCGTGGATAAGGATATTGCCCGCGCAAAAGACCTCGCCGCCCGTTATGGCTTTACGGACTGCGCCTTTTTTGAAGATTATGAGACGGCCGTCAAAGCCGTGGACTGCGACGTTGTCGATGTCTGCCTGCCGAACTTCCTTCATAAGGACGCCGCGCTGTGCGCGCTGCGGCATGGCCGCCATGTCATCAGTGAAAAGCCCCTGGCCGTCACCCCGCAGGAGGCGCGCGAGATGGTAAAGGCCGCAAACGACGCGGGCCGCAACATTTATTACGCCGAGGACTGGCTAGGCTGCCCCACCGTTGTCAAGGCGCTGGAGCTGGTCAAAAGCGGCGCGATCGGAGAAGTGAAATTTATCCGTGCGCGCGAATGCCACTGCGGGTCGCACAGCCCGTTCGCCCAATCCCTGCGGTTCTGCGGCGGCGGCGCAATGATTCATCTGGGCATCCACCCCGTGGGCCTGCTTCTGGCCCTGAAGGAAGGGCGCTGGACCGAGCTGACCGCCCTGACCTCCGGCGGGCTGGAGCAAAACCTTGTGCACAAATCCATGGAGGGAGAGGACTGGGCCGGCGCGCTCGTGCGCTTTGCCGACGGGACGACGGCCGAGCTTGAAGCCAATTATGTAACCACCGGCGGCATGGAGGACAACATCGACTTTTATGGGACGAAGGGATGCCTGCATCTGGATCTGACGTTCTCCAGCGCTATCCGCGGCTTTTCCATCCCTGGATTTGATTACACCGTGGAAAAGGCGGAGCTTACAACGGGATGGTCCCGCCCTGCTGTGGATGAAAAATACGATCTTGGCTATGTCAGCGAGATCGAGCATTTCATAGACTGCGTCGCCGCCGGAAAACCGGCGCGCGCGGGCCTGCGCGGAGAGGACGGGCTGGCCGCCATGGAGCTTGTCAGCCTGATCTACCAGTCGGCCCGCGAGGGGAGGCATATCAAAAATCCAAGGGAGGCGTAAATGGTGGAGGACATCAGAATCCCTGTCAAAGTCGGCGGCGTCACATTTAAAAACCCCTTTTATGTGGCCTCCGGTCCGACCACAAAGAACGTCCGCCAGCTTCAGCGCATTGAGGAAACGGGATGGGCGGCCGCCAGCATCAAGCTGTCCATCGACCCTGCGCCCTACATCAACCGCAAGCCGCGTTACGGGCTTTTTGATGAGACAAACGCCCTGGCCTTTACCGCTGAAAAGCGCCTGACCTTTCAGGAGGGCTTAACGCTGATTGAGGACGCCAAAAAGGTGCTAAGCGATTTGATCCTCATGGCCAATATCACCTATGCCGGCGACCGCGGCGCCGCCGGATGGGTCAATATGGCCAAACAATTTGAGGCCGTGGGCGCGGATATTATTGAACTGAATATGTGCTGTCCGAATATGTCGTACAATGTTTCGCTTTCCTCGGGCGGCGCGGCCAGCACCAGCCAGCAGACGGGGGCCAGCCTCGGCCGCCAGGCCGGTGTGGTGGCGGAGATCGTCCGCGCGATTAAAAAGGAGATACATATCCCGCTGTTTGTCAAGCTCACGCCGGAGGGCGGCGAGGTTGCACAGGTGGCGGCCGCGCTTTATGCGGCGGGAGCCGACGCGGTCGGTTCGACGGGCAACCGCCTGGGCCTGCCGCCCATCGATCTGAACGATCCCGGCCGGGCGGTTTACCATTTGCAGGACGAGATCAGTATGAGCTGTTACTGCGGATCATGGCTGAAACCGCTGGCGCAGCGCGACGCCTATGAAATCCGCAAGGTCTGCGGGATGGAGCCGAAGATGATGGCGGCGGGCGGCATCACGGATTGGCGCTCCGCCGTCGAGATGGTCCTGTGCGGCGGCAACCTGCTCGGCGTCTGCGCGGAAACGCTCATCAGCGGCTATGATATCGTCCGGCCCATGATCCGCGGGCTCAAGGACTATATGGATACGCACGGCTACCGCTCCATCGACGACTTCTGCGGAAAGGTGGTGTCCGCCGTCAGGACGGCGCCGGAGCTGACGCTGCATGACGGTTACGCCCATATCCGGGAGCCGAACCTTGCCGGGCCGTGCAAGGCGGCCTGTCCGCACCATGTCCCCGTCCAGGCATACGTCCAATCGATTGCGCGCGGCGACTTTCACCACGCTTACGAGCTGATTACCGGCAAGGGCGTCCTGCAGGGCGCCTGCGCCTATATCTGCCCGCATCCGTGCGAGGACGCCTGCGTGCGCGGACGGACCGGGCGGCCTGTCGCCATCAAGGCGCTCAAACGGTTCGTGCTGGAGCTTGGCAGAGCCGAGGGGTGGCAGCCGACGGCCGCGCAGGCTGTGCAAAACGGACGGCGCGCCGCTGTCATCGGTTCTGGTCCCGCGGGGCTTGCCTGCGCCGACGAGCTGAGAAAAGCGGGCTATGCCGTCACAATTTTTGAACAGGCGGCCGCTTTGGGCGGCGGCCTCAACGACGCCGTCGCGGCGGGACAGCTCCCTGCGGAGAACCTGAAGGCGCTTCTTGAGACGATTGCCGGCAGCGGCGTCGAGCTGCGCTGCGGCGTGCAGGCCGACCCGCAGCGCCTGCTGGAGGATGGATTTGCGGGCGTGTGCGCAGCCGTGGGCCGGACCGGCGTCAACCCCTGGGCGGCGCTGCCCGGCGGGGAGGGCGTCCGCTCTGTTCTCGATATGGCGCGGGAGCAGAGCCTTTACGGCACGGCCGCCGTGATCGGGCCGCCCCAGGCGGCCGCGGACGGCGCGCGCTGCGCGCTGCATATGGGAGCGGCGGCCGCTGTTATCATACCAACCGGGACGATGCCTGAAAAGAAAGCCGCCCTGCTGCGCGGCGAAGGGATTACCGTCCTGAACGGATACAAGCCCGCCGCGCTGGAGGACGGGGCGCTGATTCTCTCCGGCCCGGCCGGCAGCCGCGTCAGTCTGCCGTGCGGCAGCGTATGGTCGGCGCAAAGCGAGGAGGTCCGGCTCGCCGCGGGCGACGGCGTGTTCACGGCCGGCGGCGCGAACATCATCGCCGCCGCCGCGTCCGGATACAACGCAGCGGTCAGGCTGGATCAATGGGTTATGGGGGAAAAGGCTGTGCTGAAGCCGTCGCCCCGCCCCGTGCCTGTTGCGGCCGAACAGGTCCTAAAGCGCGCCGGTTATGTCGGGGACAGTCCGGACGCGCCGGTGATCGCATCGAAAGAGCAGGCGATTGCCGAGGCGGGACGCTGCTTAAACTGCGGCTGCGGCGAAGGGTGCCAGCTCTGCAAAACCATCTGCACGGATTTCGCGCCGCTGGTGACCGGACCGGATCAGCTGGCCATCGACCGGACACAGTGCGTCGCCTGCGGGATGTGCTATAACCGCTGCCCCAACAAAAATATTGAGATGCTCCCCATAAAATAAGCATTTGAAAGGTTGATTCGATGGAACATATCATCGCGCTGGAGGATTTAAAGGCGTTCTGCACGGCCGCGCTGGAGCATGAGGGCATGGAAAGCGGCGACGCGCGCCGCTGCGCCGAGGCGCTTGCCGAGACGGACGCATATGGGACGCACTCCCACGGGACGAAAAACCTGCATAACTATATCAAAAAATTCCGCGCCGGCGGGATGGATATCCACGCGGCCCTCAAGGTCCTGACCGACGGCCCGGCCTATGCGCTTTTGGACGCTCAAAACGGCATGGGTGAATGCGCCTCCTACAGGGCCATGGAGCTTGCCATTGAAAAGGCGCGCAAATCCGGCGTGGCGCTCGTGACCGTTTGCCGCAGCAACCACTTCGGCGCGGCCGGATTTTACGCCAATATGGCCGCCAAAGCCGGGATGCTGGGGCTTTGCGTCAGCAATGTGGACCCGAATATGACCGCGCCCGGCGCAAAGGGGATGCTGCTTGGCAACAATCCGCTGGCCTATGCCGCTCCGGCAAAGAGCACCCCCTCTATTTTTTTGGATATCGCTATGAGCAATGTGGCGTCGCTCAAGGTGGTGCAGGCGCGCAAGGACGGCCGCCAGATTCCGGACAGCTGGATCGTCGACAAGGACGGCCTGCCTACAACCGATCCGAGCCATTACCCGGAGGAGGGCGCCATGCAGCCCATGGCCGCCCACAAGGGGTACGGGCTGTCGATTCTGGTGGACCTTTTGACCGGCGCGCTTGCCAACGCCGCCACCAGTATGAGCGGCGAAATTGTCTCCTGGTGCTTCGAGCTTGACAAGCCAAACAATGTGAGCCACGCGTTTTTGGTTGTCAATCCCGAGATGTTCGGCGGCGCGCAAGCGTATGTGCAGCAAAATGAGCAGATGGCCGCGGCGCTGCGCAAGGCGCCCAAGGCCCAAGGCTCCACGCGCATTTATACCCCAGGCGAAATCGAATGGGAACGTTACGCGCGCGCCGTAAGCGAGGGGATAAAACTGCCGGACGATGTGGCAGGCTCGATCGAGGCGCTTTCGGAGGATGTGGGCGTAAAAATCCCCTGGAAGGCGTGACGCAAAGAGAACCGAATGTGAATCATCGCGCATACTGGGACTATGCCGCGCAATGCGGCGGATAGGGGGATAAATATGAAACAAGGCGTTTTGCTGGCCGGCGAACCGATGGCCTTGTTCATCGCACAGAGCGAAGGGCCTTTGGAATGTGTGGACGGCTATACGGCGGCAATTGCCGGCGCTGAATACAATGTGGCGGTCGGCCTGCGCCGGTTGGAGCATACGGCCGGATATCTGACGAAGCTGGGGGACGACCCGTTTGGCAGACGCATCGTCCGCGGTATGCGGGAAAACGGCATCGGTACGGAGCTTACGGCCCTCTGCGCCGGCCGCCCCACTGGATTTATGCTAAAATCGAAGGTGCACGCAGGCGATCCGGAAATCTTTTATTTCCGCAAGGGTTCGGCTGCATCGACGCTTTGCGCGGCCGATGTGGAAAAGCTGGACCTTTCCTGTTATGGCGTTTTGCATATGACGGGGATACTGCCCGCCCTGTCGGACAGCTGCCGCGCGGCGGCGCTCGCGCTGGCGGACCGCGCGCGGGATGAAGGGATGTTTTTCTCCTTTGATCCCAACCTGCGTCCGCAGCTTTGGCCTGACAGGGAGACGATGACACGGTTTGTTAACGATTTGGCTGGGCGGGCGGATCTGTTCCTGCCCGGGATCGCTGAGGGCCAAACGCTGACAGGGGCGCGCACCTGTGAGGAGATCGCCGCCTTTTATCTTGGCCTCGGCGCGAAAACCGTTGTGGTCAAGAATGGGAGCGCGGGCGCTTACGCCTGCACGCCGGAAAAGTCGTTTTGGGCGCAAGGCTTTCCCGTCAGGCAGGTGGTCGATACGGTCGGCGCCGGCGACGGCTTTGCGGTGGGCGTCCTCAGCGGGCTTTTGGAGGGGCTGCCTCTGTGCGAAGCCGTTCGCCGGGGCAACGCGGTCGGGGCGATTCAGGTCATGAGTGTGGGAGACAACGACGGCTTGCCGACGCGCGCGCAGCTTGCCGCTTTTATGGAGAAGGGGGAACCGGCCAATGCATGAATGTACAAAACGGCTTTACGCTGCCGGGATGCTGCCGGTCGCCGTTATCGGGGACGCGCGCCATGCCGTGCCGCTGTGCGACGCGCTTCTGGCCGCCGGAATTGATGTGATTGAAGTGACCTTCCGCACAGAGGCGGCGGCGCAGGCTGTCGCGGCCATCGCATCCGAACGGCCCGGGATGCTGCCCGGCGCGGGGACGATCCTCAGTGTGGATCAGGCCGAGGCCGCTGTCAGGGCCGGCGCACGGTTTCTTGTGACGCCAGGGTTTTCACCTGCGGTTGCCGCCTGGTGCAAAAACCATGAAATCCCGCTTTATCCTGGCGTTTCCACGGCGACCGAGGTGGAACAGGCGTTGGCGATGGGGTTCACAGACCTGAAGTTTTTTCCGGCGGAGCAAAGCGGTGGCGTTGGAGCGCTTCGCGCTTTGGGCGGGCCATATCAACAGGCCCGGTTTATACCGACCGGAGGCGTCGGCCTGCATAACCTGAATGCATACCTCAGCTTGCCGAATGTGCTCTGCTGCGGCGGGAGCTTTCTGGTGCCGGCCGGTCTGGTGGAGGCCGGGCGTTTCGACGAAATCGAGACGCTTTGCCGCGCGGCGGTACAGACGATGTTCGACCCGCAGCTATGCCATGTGGGTATGAACTGCGCCGGCGCGCAGGAAGCTGAACAGCGCGCAAAGGCGCTGGACCGTCTGTTCGGCTTTGCGCCCAGGGAGCTGCCGGGAGCCTGGTTCGCCGGTTCAGCCGCCGAGCTGGTAAAAAAACCTTTTCTGGGCGCGCATGGGCACCTGGCAATTGCGGTCAACCATATTGAACGCGCGATGGCTTGGTATCAGGCGCATGGCGTTGCATTCCGGGAGGAAGGGCTTGTCATGGACGGCGCGGGCGTCGTGGCCGTTTATTTGCAGGAGGAGGTCGGCGGCTTTGCAATCCATCTGCGCCGCCGCGATTAGCGGGATGCATTGCAGTCGAATCATATGTGTACGCCTTGCCGTAAGGCGGCGGATGCGGCAAAAGGCCGGGACTCATTTGTGACGAAGCAGTAAAAAGAAGGCGGACGCGATCGCGTCCGCCTTCTTTTTACTGCCCCCGGACAGGGGCTGAAAAGCCTGTCTGATTATGTATTTGGCAAGGGCGGCAGCGCAGACGCATCTGTCACATTGCCGATACAGTCCGTATGCGGATATGTTTTCAAAAATTCCAGCGCGGCTTCATACGCGGGCGGATACAGCACAATGTTGACCCGGTTGCGGCGAATGGACACTTCATTGTCAGCTGGAAGACCAAACCCCTGCCGGACCAGCTCGTCGAAGATCTCCTGCCTGACCTGCCTTAAATATGTCATGGAGTAATCCGCCCGTTCGTATACAATCTGTATGGGTTCGTCGACATAACGTCTGTCTTCGCCGTCCCAGCCCGGCTGATATTGCTCCGCGACCGCCCTGACCGGATCCGAATTCTCCAGATAATACACGGTGACAACCTTGTCAAAGCGGTTTGCCGGACCCACGCATCCGCCGTATACATCGGGGTCCATCATCGCGTCGCAGTAATCCTGAAAATCGTACACCTTTTGATTATAATCCATTATGCTGTCATCCGGTTCGGCGGCGGGGGCCTCATTCGGATCATCTGGGTTCGGATAGGTACCGTCCGTATTGGGGATCTGGTTTTCCATATACGGGGTTTTGCTGCCCGAAGCCGTTGACGGCGCGGGCGGTTCGGACTGGCTGGGGGCGGCGCTGACAGCCTGCGGCGGCGCGGATGCCGCCGGCTGGCTGGAAACGGCGCTTGAGACATCCGGCGCAACCGGTTCTGATACAACCGGCTCCGACGCCGCCTGCGATGAAGCTGCGGGCAATTGGGAGGACGCGTCGGCCTGGGACGCGGCGGGTTCTCCCTGCCCGCAGCCCGCCAGCGCGGCGGACAGCAGGGCTATCAGCAGAAGCTTGCGCATCGTCATCCCTCCTGTCATGGGTTGCGCGGCATCGCATCGATTCAGCAGCGTGTTAACAGGATAGAATGCATTTTTACCCATTCCTTTTTCCTTCTTTCTTTACAAGCGTGTACAGTCGAAAGGCTTTGGGATGGCGGATTGCTGTTAGCGCTTGATACCTCCTTTCCCACCGGTCTGTTTTTCTACAAGAAATTTCCTTATATTATTTATTATAACATTTTTGTAATTAAAAGTAAATATTGTGTGTATACAGGGCGTGCACGGATGATCTGCATACTTGCGTGGCCGCCTCAAAGACGGTATACTGGTCTTAAGACAGGCGGTGGATTGATTGAAGGAGCAAACAGGCTTTGACGTGGCGATTGCCGGCGCGGGCGCGTCGGGGCTTGCGGCGGCCGTCACGGCGGCCGGCGCGGGCGCGCGTGTGCTCTTGATGGAGCGGATGGACCGCGTCGGCAAAAAGATACTTGCGACAGGAAACGGACGCTGCAACCTGACAAATCTTGAAATCAGCGCGCGGCATTATCATACCAGGGATCGGGCTGCGCTTGCAGAGATGCTTGCGCAGATGCCGGCTCAAAAAACGCTTTCGTTTTTTGAGGGGCTTGGGCTGCTGTGCAGTATGCCGGAGGATGGAAAAATATATCCTTATTGCTTTCAGGCATCGATGGTGCTCGATTGCCTGCTTGCCGCCATACGGCGGCGGCGCGTCTGCACCGCGCTGAAGTTTGATGTCGCGGCCGTTGAACCGCGCGGCCGGGACTTTGCAGTTCTGTCTGTGGATGGCCGCTGTGTGACAGCGCGATGCGTCATTCTGGCAGGCGGCGGTCTGGCCGCGCCGAAGCTGGGCGGTACGGGCGGATTGTATCAGGCCGCCCGAGATTTGGGGCATACGGTCACGCCGCTGTATCCATGCCTTGTTCCGATCAAATGTAAAAACGCCTTTGCGGGCGGTTTGAAGGGCATTCGCGTCCGTGCGCGCGGCGTATTGACCTGTGCGGGGCGCAGGCTTGGGGAGCAGACGGGCGAATGGCTGTTCACGGATTACGGCCTTTCGGGCATCCCCGCATTGCAGCTCTCCTGCCTGCTGTGGAAGCTGGACGCTCCGTATGAAATTCAGATCGATTTTTTCCCAGACTGGAAACCGGAACGCCTGGCGGCGCTTCTCGACGCGCGGCGCGGCATATGTGAAACGCTGGAGGAATGGCTGCTCGGGACTGTCCCGAAGCGGGTCGGCTATGCCGTTATGAAATCGGTTGGCCTTGCGCCGCTGTCGCGTCCGGTTGCCGGAGTGGATGCCGCGCAGACCGCCGCGCTCGTCCGCGCGCTCAAGGGCTGGACGTTCGAGGTGACAGGTCCGCTCTCCTGGGAGCAGGCGCAGACGACCGGCGGCGGCGTGCCGCTTTCGGAAATCGACCCCGAAACCTGTATGTCGCGCCGCCGCAGGGGCTTGTTTTTAACAGGCGAGCTGCTTGATGCGGCGGGCAACTGCGGCGGATATAATCTGCATTGGGCATGGAATACCGGTATTTTGGCCGGACAGGCTGCCGTGCAGATGGCGCGGCGCGATCGTATTGACTGATGGCCGGTCAATGAAAAGCCGCCCCGGTCCGCAAAAATGCGGACCGGGGCGGCTTTTTTGCAACCTGTCAAAGCACCGCGCCATTTAAGACAATTGATTGGATCTCGAGCTTATCATCGAGCAGGACGACGTTTGCAGCCTTGCCCGGCGCAATGCTGCCGTGGCGGTCATAGACGCCGATTGAGCGCGCGGGATTGGCGGTCGCGCATTTTACGGCCGTCTCCAGCGGGATGTGCATGTCGCGCACAGCGGTGCGCATACAGTCCATGAGGTTTGTCGCCGAACCGGCGATCGTGCCGCTCTCAAGCGTGGCGCGGTTGCCGACGACCTTGACAGCCTGTCCGCCGAGCGAATAATCGCCGTCAGAAAGCCCCGTAGCCATCATGCTGTCGCTGATCAGGATGATCCGGCCGCCGTTTCCGAACAGGCGGAACGCGGCGCGAACTGCCGACGGATGGATATGCACGCCGTCGGCAATCAGCTCGGCCTCGCAGTCCTGTGCGTCGGACGCCGCGCCGATGACGCCGGGCGCGCGGTGCGAAAGCGGCGGCATGGCGTTATAAAGGTGCGTGATATGGCGCGCGCCTGCGGCGATAGCTTCGGCGGCAAGATCATAGCCGGCCGTGGTGTGCGCGATGGAGCAGAGCACCTCGCCGTCAAGCGCACGGATCATATCGAGCGCGCCGTCCGTTTCGGGCGCGACGGCCAGAAGGCGGATCAGCCCGCCGGAAGCCTGTTGCAGGCGCCGGAACATGTCCGCGTCGGGCGCGTGGATATAGGCGGGATTCTGCGCGCCGCATTTTTCAAGCGAGACAAACGGTCCCTCCATATTGATGCCGACGAGCGCCGCGCAGTCCGGCCCGGGCTTCCAGGACGCGGCGGCGCGGCAGACGGTTTCGAGCATAGGTTCAGGCAGCGTCATGGTTGCGGGACAGATGGCCGTAACGCCGTTTTTCGCCTGATAACGCGCGATGGCGGTGATCGCCTCATGTGTGCCGTCGCAGAAATCATAACCGACGCATCCATGAAAATGGATGTCGACCAAGCCGGGGATGGCGTAGCAACCGGCAGCGTCGATCGTTTGGCCTCCGGCCTGTTCTGTAAAGACGCCATCTTCAATCAGGATGTCCTTTTGGACGAACACGGCGTCCTCGGTAAAGACCCGCGCGTTTTTGATGATCATAGCGGTACCTCCGGTAAAAAAGAGTTCGCCGGTGCGGCGGGCAGGATACAAAGCGTGTCCGCGCCCGTCAGGCGCAGACGCGGCGCCGCACCCGGTCAGATCAGCGAGAGGGCCGCCTCGTCGCCGACCAAAGTGACATGGTTGTGAAGCTGGAGCACGGACGCGGGTACCTGCGGCGTGACCGGACCGAAAAAGGCCCTTTTGACGATTTCCGCCTTGTCCTGCCCGCTGACGACCAGCAGTATGCTGTGCGCCTGCATGATCGAACGGATTCCCATGGTATAGGCAAAGCGGGGAACATCCTCCTCACGCTCGAAAAAGCGTTTGTTCGCTTCGATGGTGCTTTCGGTAAGCGCGACACAGTGCGTCTCCTTTTCAAACGCTTCCCCAGGCTCGTTAAAGCCGATGTGGCCGTTATGGCCCAGGCCAAGCAGCTGGAGATCGATGCCGCCGAGCGAACGGATCACCTCGTCGTACCGGGCGCATTCCTTAGCGGCGTCAGACTCCATGCCGTTGGGAATGTTGATGCTTTCCGGCGGGATATTGACGGCGTCGAAAAAATTTTTGTGCATGAAATAGTAGTAACTCTGGTCGTTATCCCGGCTGAGTCCCTTGTATTCGTCGAGGTTGACGGTGCGCACCTCAGAAAAATCGATGTCCCCTTTATGGTACCACTCGATCAGCTGCTTATACGCGCCGATCGGACTTGATCCTGTAGCCAGGCCAAGCACACAGTTTGGCTTCATAATGACCTGCGCCGAAATGATGTTTGCCGCCTTGCGGCTCATGTCGTGATAATCCTTTGCCCGGTAAATTCTCATATCTATCACCTCTCGCGGATTCAGGGCTGCCCGACAAATATAACGCCGCCTCTTTTTAGGGCGGTCTTGTCAGCAGAACCGGTTTGATTTCATTATAGCAGTGCGTGCGGCAAAATAAAAGCCCTTCAGATAAGCACGGCGCGCGCAAAGCATTCCGGCAAATGAAAGTTCGGCTTTTCGCTGTCGACCGGCGAAAAGCTGGCGTAATGCTCAATGTCGGGCGACTCTGAAATTTTATAAAAATTGCAGAAGAACTGCCCGCCGGGCGAAAATGGCGCGCGCCCCAATTGGGAAGCGAGCAGCGCCTCCGACACGGTCAGCTCCACGGACCAGCTTTGCGCGCCAAGCTGTGCGCGCGGCGCGCAGAGCGCGTATTCCTCCGGGGTGAGCGGACGGCGGTTTTTGCGTCCGCGCCCAAGCTTTGCATACATCGCGCCGTTGGCGTTCAGTTCAAAGTTGCAGTAAAAGCCGTCGTTACGCACAGGCTCCCCCGGCAGATCCCCAAAGGCGAAAAACGCTTCGAGCGCGCTGTCGCGGCAGACGGGGTCCTGCGGGTTGTGATAAACGCGCAGCGGATCGCGCTCCTCGCAGACAAGCTCCACGCAAAGCCCTGTGTCCCGCAGATATCCCATGCGCCCCCAGGCCGCCGGCCGCCGCCGGCAGGTCCACTGGAAATGGTCGATCAGAAAGACGGGGCAAGCCGGCAATTCGGCGCGCGTACCGATGGTGTGGACCTGATATTCCACAGCAAAGCCCTCCTTTGTATTCGCTGATGCAAGGTGGGGACGGGCGGATTTCCGCCCGTCCCCACCGGTTCGGCCGCTGCCCTCAGAGCAGCTTAAAGCAGCTTTTTAAATTCATCGGCCACAAACTGGACCTGGGTGCCGATAATGACCTGAACGCTCGTCTTGCTCGGACGCATAACGCCCGCGGCGCCGGCAGCCTTAATCTTCTTATCGTTGACAAGTTCATAATTTTTGATCTCAAGGCGCAGGCGGGTGATGCAGTTATCGACGGAGGTAATGTTGTCCTTACCGCCGAGGCCTTCAAGAATGCCCGCCGCAACGGCGGCAAAATTGGCGTTGGAAATGGTAATTTTCTTTTCCGCTTCGATATCGTCGTCATCCTCACGGCCGGGCGTTTTGAGGTTGAATTTGACGATGATGACCCGGAACAGCAGGTAGTAGAGGACGGCGAACACAAGGCCGATCGGGATAATGAGCCACGGATTGAGTGCCATCGGAGCCTTGAAGCTGAGGAACCAGTCGACAAAGCCGGCGCTGAAGTTAAAGCCAGCGCGCACTGGCAGCACGGCGCAGACAGCGGCGGAGACGCCGGTCAGCAGCGCGTGCACGACATAAAGTCCCGGAGCCAGGAACATGAATGAGAACTCAAGCGGCTCGGTAACGCCTGTGAAGAACGCGCAGAACGCGGCGGAGATCAGAAGGCCGTAGGCGAGCTTTTTCTTCTGCGGCTTGGATGTGTGGTACATAGCAAGCGCGGCGGCTGGCAGGCCGAACATCATGACCGGGAAGAAGCCGACCATATACTGGCCCGTGACGCCGAGTGTGCCCGGCAGGTCGGGGTTGGTGCCCCAGAAACGCGCGATATCGGCGATATTGGCCACGTCGAACCAGAACACGGAGTTAAGCGCGTGATGCAGACCCACGGGGATCAGCAGACGGTTGAAGAACGCATAGATGCCTACGCCGATCGGGCCGGTGCTGAGAATCCACTCGCCGAACGAGACAAGGCCTGTGTAAACGATCGGCCAGATAAAGAACAGGATCAGGTCCACGACGATTGTGACAAGCGCGGCCACGATGGCCACGCTGCGCTTGCCGCTGAAAAAGCCGAGCGCGTCGGGCAGCTTGGTGTTCTTGAACCTATTGTAGCAGGTGGCGCCGATTAAACCGCTGATGATACCAATAAACTGGTTGTTGATCTTGCCGAAAGCCGCGTTCGCCTCCGCGCCGGTCAGGACCGACACAACGGCGGGCGACAGCAAAAGCTGCGTCATCAGCCAGGAAACGATACCGGCGAGCGCCGATGTACCGTCGCGGTCGTCGGCCATACCGAGCGCAACGCCGATGGCGAACAGGATCGCCATGTTGTCGATGATCGCGCCGCCCGCTTTGACCAGGAAGAACGCGAACACGTTCGGGTCGCCGACGCCCGACATAACTGACGGACTGATCCAGTAGCCGATGCCCATCAGGATACCGGCTGCCGGCAGACAGGCGACCGGCAGCATCAGGGATTTGCCGAGCTTCTGTAAATACTTCATCATAACAGATACCCTCCTTTTGTGATTGCTGTCTATGAGAACCGGTCCCACAGGGAACCGGCATTCCCCAGTTGTCATGCTCCAAACCGCCCGCAGCATGGACGGCAGGGAAAGATCAAAGATTTTCCTTTAAAAACGCCTCGAGCGCGGCGGCGGCCGCGTCCTCGTCCGGGCCGTCGAAGGTCATGGTCAGCACATCGCCCTTTTTGATCGCAAGCCCCATCACGCCCATGATGCGCTTGGCGTCGACCGATTTTGCGGGCGAAGCGGCTTTGATGTCGCATTTGAAGGCGGACGCCTGCTTGACAAGCTGTCCTGCCGGCCGGGCGTGGATGCCCAGTTCGTCTGTAATCGTATACTTGATTTCACGCATGGGAAATCCCTCCTTTTAAAACGTCCGAAGTTTTTATACCGCGCTGTCGCGGATGCGTTTGCGCAGCTCCAAAATGAACGGCGGCGATACGGAAAGCTCGTCGTAGCCCATTTTCAAAAACGTGTCCGTCAATTCGGCGTCCGCGGCCAGTTCGCCGCAGATGCCCGCCCAGATACCGGCTGCATGGGCGTTTTTCGCGATGACGCGCAGCATTTCCAGCACAGCCGGATGATGCGGATCATAAAATTTGTCAAGCTGCTCGTTCTGACGGTCGATTGCAAGCGTATACTGAGTCAGGTCGTTGGTGCCGACGCTGAAAAAATCGACAAGCTTTGCAAGCTCGGCGCTGACCATGACGGCGGCAGGCGTTTCGATCATGACGCCGCGTTCAATCTCGTCGACCACGATTCCCCGCGCGGCCAGCTCGGCGCGCGCTTCGGCGGCCAGCGCCAGGGCACGTTTCGTCTCGTCGGCTGAGATAATCATCGGGAACATGACTGCTACCTTGCCGTAAGCGGACGCGCGGTAGATCGCGCGAAGCTGTGTCTTGAACAGCTCCGGCCGCTCCAGGCAGATACGGATCGCCCTAAAGCCGAGCGCGGGGTTTTCCTCACGCGCCAGGCCAAAGTAATCGGCCTTCTTATCCGCGCCGATGTCGAGCGTGCGGATGATGACAGGCTTGCCGCCCATCTGCTCGGCAGCCTTGCGGTATGCCTCGAACTGTTCGTCCTCGCTCGGATAGTCGTCGCGGCCCAGATAAAGAAACTCGCTGCGGAACAGCCCCACGCCCTCGGCGTCATTAAAGAGCACGGCAGGGACATCCTCAGGTCCGCCAATGTTCGCGTAAAGGCGCACCTGCCTGCCAGACTTTGTTACAGAGGGCAGTCCGCGCACCGCGTCGAGCGCGCGCCGCTGCTCGGTGTCCGCGCGCCGTTTTTCACGCAGGCGCGCCACGGTCGCCTCGTCCGGATCGAGAAAATACTCCCCTGTGAAGCCGTCTACCGCAATCATGCGCCCATGCAGCTTCTCCCCGGACGGCACGTCAGCCTGCACAAGCGAGGGGATGTTCATAATGCGGGCGAGAATCGCCGTATGTGAGTTGGCCGAGCCTTGCCGCGTGACAAACGCAAGGATGTTGTTTTTATCGAGCGCAACCGTTTCGCTCGGCGTCAAATCGTCCGCCACAAGCACCATCGGCTCGGTGAGCGCCGGCACGCCCTCGCGGCCGCACAGGATGTCGGACAGGCGCTGCGATACGTCGCGCACGTCGGCCGCGCGCGCCTTCATGTACGGGTCGTCGAGCGAGGCGAAAAACTCTGAAAACTGCCGGCCGGCGGCCGCGACGGCTGCGTCGGCGCCCGACCCGCCGCGGATACCCTCCTCGACGGCGTCGTTGTAGTCGCCGTCGTCGAGCATCATCATCTGTACGTCGATGATCATCGCCTCGTCCTCACCGATTTCGCGCCGCGTCTTTTCATACAGCGCGCGAAGCTGTGAAGCTGCCGTCTCCTTTGCGGTGTGAAAGCGTGACAGCTCCGTCGCCTCGTCGAGCACCGGGACGTGGCGCGCTGGGGCGCTCACGCGTTCAAACGCGTAGACCGGTCCGATTGCGACGCCGGAAAAGACGCTTCTTCCATGGCCTTTGAACAAGATAAATCCCTCCCTCCATCCGCAGATGGGTTGCCGTTCATTATTTGCGCAGGCGGATCAGCTCCTCCAATTCGCCGGCGTGCTTGCCTGTAAAGGTTTCAATTTGGGAAAAGTCGGCGGAGTTGCAGACGACGACGGGCGTGATAACCTGATAGCCTGCCCCGCTGATTCCATCCATGTCGAATTCAATCAGCAGATCGCCCGTCTTGACGCGGTCGCCGGTCTTGACATGCGCCGTGTAAAACTGCCCCTTGAGGCTCACAGTATCAAGTCCGACGTGTACAAGCACCTCGGCGCCGTCATCCGAAACGATGCTGACAGCATGGCCGGTGTCAAACATCAGGGAAATCTCGCCGCTCACCGGTGCAACGACGCGGCCGCGCTCCGGCTTGATCGCCACCCCCTTGCCGAGAATCTCCTCGCCGAAGGTGGGATCGCTGACCTGCGTGACCGGAACGACCTCCCCTTCAACAGGCGCGAGAATCATGACGGCTGCATCCTTTGCGCCGAACATATTTTTAAGCTTTCCAAACATATCGTCACAACCTTCTCGTTTGCACGGCGGATGCCGCGCGTCTTTGTCGTTTTTATCTACCGCGCAGTGCAGTATAGTCTGCGCCGTTTTCCTCAAAAGATACTGGGCGCTGAAAATGGACAAGCCATATACCGCAACCAATATCATAGCACAGCAGCACGCCGAATTGTGCTGAAAAAGCGCGTTACGCGTCCGGCGCTGTCACACGCCGGATATGGATCGCCAAACAGGCCGCCTCCAGATCGCCGATCAAAAATGAATGCGTGTCGCCCAGATAAGCGCCGACGCGGTGCGCGCAGGCGGTTTCGCCGGGATAGAGCGCGGCGATGGCGTCATAGAGCGCCCGGTCGCCCGCCGGCGGGCGATCCTGGCGCAGCGCGCGCTGCGCCAGGAATTTCAGATGTGTGACAAACCGGTCAAAATCAACGGAAGTCTCGTCCAGTGGGCGTCTGTGCCAATCGCGCACGATCCGGAGCATCTGGTCAATCAGGTGCGTGATGTCGACAGCTTCTCCAAGCGATATGTCGTATTCCGCGTTGACGATGTGCATGGCGATCGACGCGGCCTCGTCGTCCGGAAAACGGACGCCAAGCTCCTTGGCGATCAGGTCAAGCGCATACTGGCCGATGGAATATTCCTGTGGATAAAACCGCCTCATTTCCGCCAGCAGGGCGTTGTGAAACATCATATTTTGCCTGAACCGCAGGACCGAAAAGCTGATGTGGTCGGTCAGCGTAATGTAGATGCTGTGATTGAGCCGCTTGCCCAAGATCTTGCGGGCATAGGCGATGATTCGGTTTGTGACCTCGATATGTTCAAGCGGCATGGAGGAAAAAAGCTGCTTGAGACGGTCGGTTTCATTTTGCGTGTCCATGTGAAAGATTTTCTCTATCGCTTCCGGCGGGATGCTGTCGCCCTCACGGCATTTAAAGCCGATGCCGCGCCCCATAACGACAATCTCCTTGCCGTTTTCATCGCGCGCGCTGACAATATTATTGTTGATCGCCTTTAAAATTTTCATCCATAAATACCCCGCAAAATACAAAAAAACCAAATTTCGCACAGTCCCTCTCAGCCATGCAAAATTTGGTTTTGCCTGCATTACCAGTAACAACCCAAATGGTTTATGAACTTTCTGTTAACTATTATAAACGGGCAGGCAATTAATGTCAACCGAAAAACCCAAGGAATTTAATTGATTTTTGTACAATTTTGTCAGCAATTTCTTGTGCGTCTTGCCGAAACAAACGTTATTAAGTTTCAAAGTGGGGCATAGCGCACGCCATACCCCACTTTGGTTTTAAACTTATCCATGCGCTTTCATACGCGCATATTTTTCCCTGGTTGCAATTCCGCCGCGGATGTGACGTTCGGATTTATTGTGGTCGAGCACTTGCTTAACCTGTGCGTAAACGAGCGGATTAATGCGCTTTAAACGCTCTGTGACGTCTTTATGTACGGTCGACTTTGATATATGAAATTCCTTCGCGGTAGCACGGACGGTTGTATTGTGTTCAATGATGTAGTGCGCGAACGTGATGGCACGTTCCTCCGGCAGACCTTTCAAGACGGAAACCTCCCCTGCAATTACTGTCTATGGCAGTATATGCAGGGCCGGCGGCGGTCAGAACGCCATTTCCAGAGGCGGCGCAGGAAAAGGATACGCAAAACGATGCAAAATAAAAATACCCCCTTCCATACGCGGCGCGGCAATGCCTGGAGGGAATGGTGGATTTCTATATACTTGTATGCTATATTTATTTTCACAATCAAAATGATTCATTAAACGGAAAGGTAAAAGAAAAATGAAACTTATTGAAGTGAAAGAGAGAACGCCCTTGCTGATAGAACAGCTTACAAAAGTATGGGAAAGTTCTGTAAAGGCGACGCATCTGTTTTTATCGGGCTGTGAAATAGAGAAAATAAAAAAATTTGTTCCGCAGGCGCTCAAGGGAATTGACTGCCTGATTGTTGCAGAAAGCGAAAGCAAAGGACCGGTTGCCTTCATGGGAGTGGAGGAACAAACTTTGGAAATGCTGTTTATCGCTTCCGAAGCAAGGGGAAAGGGCTTGGGAAAGAAGCTTATTCGATATGGAATCGAAAACCATTCCGTCCATCGATTGGCTGTTAATGAGCAAAATCCCCTTGCGATCGGTTTTTATGAACACATGGGATTTCGAGTTTATAAGAGAACGGACCATGACGAACAGGGAAATCCGTATCCGCTTTTATATATGAAACTCGATGGAGAAAGTTCCCATAGATAAACAGGCGTGATTCAGGATACAGGCGCCTTTCAACAGCTATTTAATTTAAAGGGAGGCGCCCGGCCCGGGTAAGATTATATCGGGGGGTTACAACTCGCCGTCGGGAACATACTCGACGATTTCCTCAATCTGACAATTAAAAATTTTGCACAGCTTGTCAAGCGTATGTGTTGATACGGGCAAGTTTGCCTGTAGACGCTGAACGGTTGCGTGACTCATGCCGTATATCACCCGCAGGGTGTAGGTGGTCGCTTTTTTTCTGGCCATAGTCTCCCACAAAGGACGATATCGTATCACGGTCCTGCCTCCTGTGCTTTAAATTGTGCAGGTAAGAAGCACGGCCGGCACAGGGCTGCTGCCTGACCATGTCATGCGTGGCTCACAAGGCTTCATCCGGCATATATTCCGCCACTTCATCCAGCCGGCAATCAAGAATTTTGCACAGGCGGTCGAGCGTGTATGTTGAGACGGGCAGATTTTTTTGCAGCCGTTGGACCGTTGAATGGCTGATGCTGTAAATTTCTCTCAATGTGTAAGTTGTCGCCTTTTTTTCCGCCATAGTTTTCCATAACGGTCCGTATGAAATCACGCCGCCCAACCCCTTTACATAGTCCATTATGGCTGTTATTTGGCCATACAGAGAGAAAGCCAGCGCCTGTATCAGATAAAATAGCGTTTGTTAGTTATAGGGTGGACGATGCGATTTTGCTTTTTCGATGGAAACAGACAAATATTTTTAAAAAATTCCGTTATTTGATCTTCTGTACAAATGTTTGCTGTTGTTTTATAATGGTATCAAGCGCCATAGGCGCATTGAGAGGAGCGGCTTTAGATGAGACATGTGGTTTCGCTTTACAATGGCATTGAAATGCCGTTGGTGGGGCTTGGTGTCTTTAAGACCAACGACCAGAAAGAGATGGACAACGCAGTGCGGTATGCGCTCGAAGCTGGGTATCGAAGTTTTGATACAGCGCAGATGTATCAAAATGAACATATTCTGGGCGAGTCGCTGCGTCGCCTGGATATCGTGCGCAGCGATGTCTTTCTGACAAGCAAACTGGACAACCCCAACCAAGGATACGACAAGGCCCTGCTGTCATTCGAGGAAAGCTTGAGAAAATTAAAGACAGACTATCTCGATCTTTTCCTGATCCACTGGCCGGGCCAGAAACGCTCGCGCTTGATTGAATCCTGGCGCGCGCTCGAGCGGCTGCATAAGGAGGGACGCATCCGCGCGATCGGCGTTTCCAATTGTATGAAGCGGCACCTGCAATGGATGGCCGAGGACTGCGACGTGATGCCGGCGGTTAACCAGATTGAACGCCATCCGCTGCTCAACCAGAACGGGCTGGCACAGTGGTGCACACAGCGCGGCATTCAGGTTGAGGCATGGGGTCCGCTTGTGCGCGGCAGCTTCGATTTCCCGCAGATCCGGGAGATGGCCGCGCGTTATGGCAAAACGCCCGCGCAGATCATCCTGCGGTGGAATGTGCAGAGCGGCTATGCAGTGATCCCTAAATCGGTACACCGCGACCGCATCTTTGAAAACATCGATCTGTTTGATTTTGCGCTCGACGAGGCGGATATGCGCGCCATCGACGCGATGGACACAGGCGGGCGGACAAGCTTTGACCCCGAGACGTTTGATTTTTGAAGCATTGGCGGATGCAACAAAAAGGCGCCCCTGGAACACAGGTTCCAGGGGCGCCTTTTTATAGACATGCGCATTTAAAAGATCAGACGCGCCGCGTGATAGACAAGGAACGCGGCGGCCCAGGCGATCAGGCATTGGCCAGCCGCCATAGTGACCGCATAGCGACCGCCAAGCTCGCGGCGCACAGCCGCAATGGCAGCGACACACGGCGTATAAAGAAGCGTGAACGTTAAGAACGCGACCGCGGCGGCGGGTGTGAAAATCTGCGCGAGCGCCGCCGGCAGCGTCGCGGTGTTCGTGCCGGTGAGCACAGCCAGAGTGCTGACGACGGCCTCCTTGGCGGAAAAGCCGGTGATCAGGGCGGTCGACGCGCGCCAATCGGAAAAACCAAGCGGCGTGAACACCGGCGCGATCAACCGGCCGATTCCGGCGAGCATACTCGCCTCCCCGCCTGCGGCAACGACATTCAGGCGTGTGTCAAACGTCTGCAAGAACCAGATGACGATTGTCGCCAGAAAAATGACCGTAAACGCGCGTGTGAGAAAATCCTTCGCTTTATCCCATAAGAGCAGCGCGACGTTTTTCGGCCCGGGCAGACGGTAGTTGGGCAGCTCCATGACAAACGGT
>ERZ808041.227-NODE-227-length-55073-cov-11.642665_pt1 | contig 55073 bp, 48 predicted proteins | sample MGYA00380192_ERZ808041 | MGnify/ENA primary metagenome ERZ808041 (study PRJEB31490, sample SAMN06133412) | mouse gut metagenome | isolation source: Z1_1 | host: mice | place: China: Chengdu | collected 2015-05 ...
AGGCGATTTTGCATGGATTTTTGTCCGTAACAGTGAAGGTATCTGAACTGTTACAACAGTTCAGCCTTCGGCTTCCTGTTACAAGCATCAAGCCATACAAAACCACTTCGTGGTGGCTTGATGCATCTCAACCACTACGTTATTTCACGGACTTTGCAGTAAATGCAAAGTCCTGAAGCTGAATTGTAACTAATAGTTCAACCATACAAAACTGATTGTGCAAATTGTACGTGAAAGTTTGCTCACTAAGGACAATTTGTACAATTAATCCTATAAGACGGACCCACATTATGAAATAAGCCGCTTTTTCCTACCCCAAATCCAACCACAATATTATTCCAACGCATTTTTATACTTCACACGATAGATGCGATACAGCGATTCATAGATGCGTTCTTTGGTGATAGTTCCATCTGATACCGCTTGCAAAACTCCTTTGTATGCCTCTTGATACTCTGCGGGTTCCAAGAGCAAATCTGCCCCTGCCTGAATCGCGGCAACCGCCGCTTCCGCAGAACTATAACTGTCAACTACAGCACTGTCACTAAGCGAATCTGTTATCACCACCCCATCAAATCCCAACGTCTTTCTCAATATATCCTGAATTACCACCGATGACAAAGAAGATGGTGTGTCGTCTCCCGCAATACCATTAGCCTTAACATGCGAAACCATAATACAGTCCACACCACTTTTTATTGCCGCATCATACACAATAAACTCACCGTTTTTTAATTCTTCCAACGACTTCGTTTCTGCTGTTTTACCTGGAAATTTCAACAAAACCGCACTGATTTCGGCAGACTGTATCGCCTGAACCGATGCGCTGACCAACAATGCTGCAACTGACGCATCCGCGCCAAACGCATTTTCTTCTGAGGAAAGTTCTGTCACTGGTGCCAAGTTCATATTGATACCATAGGAATCCAGCTTAGCTGAAATACTTCCATATGCCTGAACAACGCTGTCTGCATCTGTAAGTTTTGCAGCCTTTGGCGTTTCTTCCAAGCCAAAGGCAGATGACCCACATTCCGCCTGCACAACTGTAAAGAGCGGATATTTTGAAAATCCCCTTGTGTTAGTGAGCATCTGCGTAAACTGATCCTGCGACTTAAAGTTTTTTGCCGCATAAATAATTCCGCCAACAGGATTCTCAGTGACGGCTGTCTGAGTTCCCTCTCCCGCCTGTATCGCTGTCTCTACGCCAGTAATCGACTCCGGTGACACAATAAACATTCCGGCAATCATTTCCTCCGTGGTCATTTCTTCCAGCAAAGAATCAACAAGCTGCTTAAGTTGGTCCTCAGCCACCGACGTCGTGTAACCTTCCTCATATTGAACCCCGCCGCCTTGTGCTTCTGCATCCTTTATCCCATCATCTGAATCTTGGAACGCACTCGATTCCGCTTCCTCGATAACTCGGTTTACCTTATCATTGTATTTGTTTACATAATCAATGATATACCTAACACCAAAATATCCCGCGATTAATACCAGCACTATCAAAATGAGCAGTGTCATATAAGCCAATATTTGATTTCGCACACGCCTGCGTCTTCGTTTCTCCCTATTTGTCTTTTCCTCTCTCATATAGTTTCGATAATCAGGTCAAAGGATACTTGTCGGTAAGCGACTGTACAATATCCCTTGCGCCTGCAATACCATTCTCCTGATTTTTTATCACCATAGAGATCGCCTCTGCAATCTGCTCCATATCTTCTTCCTTCATGCCGCGGCTTGTCACAGCCGGCGTTCCAAGCCGAATGCCACTTGTGACAAACGGCGACTTTGGATCATTTGGAATTGTGTTCTTGTTGCAAGTAATGTGTGCCTCATCCATAAGTTTCTCGACAGCCTTTCCTGTGAGGTCATATGTTGTGAGGTCCACAAGCATCAAATGATTGTCTGTACCACCTGAAACAATCTTAATGTCCCTGTCAATCAATCCTTTACAAAGTGCCTGCGCATTTTTGACAATTTGCTGCTGATATTCCTTGAATGTATCCTGCAATGCCTCCTGGAAACACACTGCCTTCGCTGCAATCACATGCATCAGTGGTCCTCCCTGAATCCCTGGAAAGATTGCCTTGTTGAAATTATATTTTTCTGCCGCTTCTTTGTTGGCAAGAATAAGACCGCCACGAGGACCTCGCAAGGTCTTATGAGTCGTTGTCGTCACCACATCTGCATATGGAATAGGACTTGGATGAAGTCCTGCTGCCACCAGACCGGCTATGTGCGCCATATCCACCATAAGCACAGCGCCAACCTCGTCACAAACTTCACGAAAACGCTTGAAATCAATGGTTCTAGCATATGCACTCGCACCTGCAATAATCATCTTAGGCTTACATTCCAATGCGAGTTCCCGCATTTTATCATAGTCAAGAAATCCATTGTCATCCACGCCATAAGGAACCACATGAAAATATTTACCGGACATATTTACTGGAGAACCATGAGTAAGATGTCCGCCATGATCCAGATTCATACCCATAATAGTATCTCCTGGCTGCAAAACTGCAAACTGTACTGCCATATTTGCCTGCGCGCCAGAATGCGGCTGAACATTCGCATAATCGCATCCAAACAATTGTTTAGCGCGTTCTATCGCAAGGTTTTCCACAATATCTACACATTCACATCCGCCATAATATCTTTTTCCTGGGTATCCCTCTGCATACTTATTGGTCAATGGGCTGCCCATCGCTGCCATAACTGCCTTACTAACCCAGTTCTCGGAAGCAATCAGCTCAATATGGCTGTTCTGCCGCTCCTGTTCTGCCACAATGGCATCTGCAATCTGGGAGTCTACTTTTCTTACTTCATCAAGTGAATACATGAATCTCTCCTCCGTATAAAAAATTTAATCCATTTTATATAATAAACGATAAATACTTTTAACGTTTACTATAAGTTCCTATAACTGTAAAGCCTCTGTATAGAGTATAACCGTTTTCTGACAATTTTACAAGAGTTAGAAATTACCTTAATTAAAATGAAAAATCCTTTGGCAAAGCTTATACCCATCTATTGAAATCTTCCTGCCTAATTTTCCTGGAAGATTCATTGCATTGCCAAGAAGCCCCATGCGAAGCCGCATCCACAACAGTTTGTCCTGTGTCTTAATATATTCCCAAAGTTCCTTTTTCTTTTCCAGATTTTCTTCCAATTCTGAACGAATTAAAAGCACAGAAGACACAGTTGTGATAATATCAAGATAACTGACCATATACTTTCTAACCTTGCCATTGGTCAAGATATGCTGTTTCTCCGCAACATAATAGTCCACTAGCAGCTTGTTTACCTTGATTTGTTGATCGATTCTGCGAATCATAACCTGCTCATTGACAGACTGATCTGCTCTTCCGATAAAATAACGATAAAAGTTAACATCCATATAATACATTGTTTTCACATATGGAAGCGGATGAAATACAAAAATATTGTCCACATAAAATGTATGCTCCGGCAGTTTTAATCCGCAATCCCGCAACAGATTGGTCCTGTAAATAACAGAGTGCATTAAAATATATTGTCCTACTCTAAAATGACGCACATCCTTCCATGTAAAAATTTCATCCTGCGGCAACGCATGATGATACTTCATAACCTTCTTGCGCTTTTCCCCTTCTTTTTCATAGACAAAATTACTGATAAACATATCAATAGACTTCCCACTCTTTAACAGTTCTTTCAGCTTGTCCAAAATCTGAATATAAGCGCTCTGACTCACCCAGTCATCGCTGTCCACCACCTTAAAATATAGTCCTCTCGCCTGCTCAATTCCTGCATTTACAGCAGAACCATGTCCACCGTTCTCCTTGTTTACCACCTTTATTATTGCCGGAAAACGCTCCCGATACTCCTCTGCGATATCCATTGTATTATCGCTAGAACCATCATTTACAATAATAATCTCCACGTCTTCTCCTCCTGAAAGCAGAGAATCAATACACTTTCGCATATATGCTGCCGAATTATAGCAAGGTATCGCTATCGATAATAATTTCATAATTTACTCCTATCTCCAATCATTTACCGAAGTCGGTTACACTCAAAACGCTCCATCGTCATAAGACAATTTTTAATCTCATTATAACGCGTCTCAATATCGCCCTCTTTTACTTCTGTGTCAAGACTAACCGCCATTGTATCAATCATAGCATCTGTGATTCTTGGATGAAGTGTACTCAATATTTGCAGCTTTTTCTCATAGGTATCCGCATCCAAAAATTCCACAAGTCCTTGATCCAAAGTAAACTCTTCTTCAGACGGCTGAACATTTCCGCTAACATTTACTTCTACCAAAGTCGTCTTCTGCTCCTCTGATGCTGGTGCAGATTGCGTTTTACCTCTGTTTAGCACCCTTGTGAGCGTCTCTGAAGAAGTCTCCTTCTGAGTCGCATTCTCCTCTCCCCGAATATCAATTTTCTCAAAACGGTAAATTTGTGTTTCATTCGGATATTTTCTGGCGTCTATTTTGCTCATAAACATCTCAAGCGGGCGCACATAAACCTCATAAGGTGCATAGAGCTGCTGATAGACCACCATCTTCATACCATTCTCTGAATGGCGTGCCAGCGTGATAATCTGATAGATATTTCCCTTGAAATGTCTATAAATTTCCTGCGGTCTGGGATTTGGCCTCATACTGCAATCATACCTTTCTTCTTTATAATTTGTTTCTACAAGTTCTTAGGAATCATTTCTTTATTATAATAAACTATTTTCCCTGATTTGTCATTTATTATCAAAAAATATCTCTTAAGATTCGTAACCATTAAGTTTGTGACTTCCTAATTACAGTATCAAGACATACACAATCGCTTCGTGATGGCTTGATGCGTCTCAATTACATTCAAAGCAATAAATATACACACAATACAGGATAACTAGCCTATTAATATCACTCTATTTTTTCTATTCAAATAAAAAGCATAGAAAATTTTTATAATTTCTTTTTTATTCTCAAAAAAATATATTTTTGCAATAAATATAACTTTTATGTCTATTGTGTGTTGTTGTTATTTTCTCAAGGCTTACCCCCTTGTCACCGTATCTCTGATATAATATGATGAAAATAGGCGATGAGTTTTACTCATTTTTTACTTTATTACATAAATTGTAATTGTTTGAAATCAGAAAATTTGCCAACAAAGAGTAATCACAGACAACTACAAAAAATAAAAAAGGAGACTTGGGCAATATGAAGGAGCGTTTTGAATTTGAAGGCACTTCCACTGGTGAATACCGTGAAGGTCTCTATGTAATGTATGATGGAAAAGAATACCCTGCTATGTATCTGGGCGTTGGACGTTTTGTACTCTACTCAGATACAGCAGACGAGAATTTCACATTTCCAACGCAGGACGGCAGATATCTGTTACAGACAGACCTGCGCGATGAAAATCTCACACGTGCATGTTCGATTCGCATGGTTGGTATCATGAATAGCTGCTATGAAAGTGTCATGATACGCAATATTCTAAAAGAGGGGATAATCATTTCTACTTACAATCCCCGACTTGGTTTTGAACTGGGATTAAAACCTATTAAAAACCTTGGATTTACAGGGCTTATTGACCGAAAACTTTTAATTGGTATCTACGAGGAGCGCGATTACCTCTGGAACCCTACACTTGCAATCTGTTGTACACTCTGTCAAGTTACAGGAACCAAAGACAAGGACTCATGGTATGTCGAAAAGGATCGTATGACTCAATTTTATATGCTGCAATCTAAAGCCGAGTAGAATTTCAATTTCTACTCGGCTTTTCTTTTTAGTTCTCTATAAAATTATATTTTATCCAATTTTTACAAAGTTCAATCCATTGTGCACACTGCGGCTCAATTTCTGTGCCATTTGGCATGGAGGTCTCCGTCGTCGCAAGAGAATATCCGTGACCACCATGAGGAAATACATGGTACTCAAAATTCACGCCTGCCTTTCTAAGCGCTGCGGCAAACATTAGCGAATTTTCCAAGGGCACTGCGCCATCTTCAAATGTATGCCACATAAATACAGGTGGAACTTTATCCGTCACCTGATTTTCAAGGCTTAATTCCTGTTCTAGCGCCGCAGCATCTGCCTTCGTTCCCATCAAATTCACAAAACTTCCTCTGTGTGCAAACGCGCCGGACGTAATCACTGGATACGCAAGAATCATTCCATTTGGCTGATAGCACTCTTTTTCCATCTGCATTTCCTGTGCAAACCACGCTTTATCCCAAAAGCACCCCAGACTCGCAGCAAGATGTCCCCCTGCCGAGAAACCTGCCACAATAATCTTGTCCTTATCAATTGCATACTGGTCCGCGTGTTCTCTAATATAAGCCACAGACCATGCCAGCTCCTTTAATTCTTGAGGGTGTTCCACACCATGCTTAGAGATATCATACCAGAGCACCGCCGCATGACAACCTGCTGTCAGAAAATGAAATGCAACCGGCTCCCCCTCGCGAACAGACACATGCTCATAACCGCCTCCTGGACAAATCAAAATCAAGGGACGTTTGCGCTCTCCATAAGTATCTGGATAATCCGCTTGCAAGTAAAGGGATAATGTCGCCTGCACGACATGATCGACCTCCACAGGAATATTCTCAAATTTCATAATCAATCCCTTTCTTTGCTGTCCAAATTTTACTGGAATGCTACTGGACGACCTATCTGTGCTATCGCAATATAGGTCTTTCCTTCATTGAGCTGAATCTCATTTCCAAAGTCATCATAGTATACAGTTGGTGTATAATCTCCAGTCTTCTGCCATGTAACATGAATACATTTTCCCTTGGTGAAATAATAGCCATCTTCTGTATTGTCAATATTCTGGAAATAGAGATATCCTTTGTTATCAAGTTTGCACCACTTTGTATTCTGAACAATCACATTTGCAAACTTAAGCTGCTGTCCATTTAAACCATCTGTCTGTGGCTTTCCATGAATGTTCTTATAATACATGCCATCTGCGGGATTGTATGTAAACGCACTCTTTGTATAAGGAAAAATTAGAGAAAGGTCAATTGCGTTTGCTGTCGCAGCCGCTGCACCATACTGCTCTAGTGTATTTCCACCCTCTGCAAAGGTAAAATGCTTTGGATTGTAGAATCCCTCTCTGATATTAACAGAGTATCCAAGTCCTACACATGCATTGATAATATTGGGTGCGCTGGTATATGCATTGTGCGGCGCCTTTCTGTCAGAAGTTCTAAAAAACGCTTCAGCTCCAGGAGCACCGCCGCCAGTACCATACTGATTGGTCCCTGAAATATTATTGATATCTGGTGCTGTAATTCGGTCTTGCATATAAAATACACCGCCAAAATGAATAATAATTGGGTCCCACTCTGTCGCCTCTGGAAGATAATATGCACGACAGCTTCTCACATTTCCAATTTTGGAAAGTCCTGTCCAATTGCTAATTACAGCCATCTGCCGAGAGATTTCCCCTTCCTCCATAATTTCATACAAAATATCAGCATTGCTGATACCATAGGAGGGCTGCGCCACTTTATCCGTCGGCATCATCACAGCGATTGGTCTGACAACAGACTGCTCAGCCGGTATCCACTCATTTGTGTATACGCTTCTCACATATCCTGGCAGCGCCTCATCTGCCTTTACCTGTGATGCAGGCATCACACCATTCGCTGACATTCCAGCCAATGTCACGGCAGCCAGCATTACAGCGGCTGCCTTTTTCAGTATTCCTTTTTTTGATTTCATGTTCCATTTCATCATTTTTCTTCTTTCCTTTCTTTTTATTTCATTATAATAAAGTTCTTGCTTTTGCTTGAACTTTTGTTGGACTGATATCATGTTCTTTTTTAAACTGACTGATGACGCTAATAAATTCCTGTCCGAACTTATCGCACTTTGCCTGTCCCACCCCCTGAATCTCAAGCAGTTCTGCACGTGAAACGGGCAAATACATACTCATCTCTTTTAGTGATTTGTCTGTAAAAACAACATACGCAGGAACCTGCAATTCTTTTGCAAGGCGGTTGCGCAGAAATCTAAGCTGTTCATACAATTCTGGATTGTCATAAGCTGTCCTTTTTTTGCCGCTAGTTGCTGCAAGAATCCTCCCGCCGTCCGTCACACTGGAATTACGTGCAGATTGCGTGTTTCCTGTCTGCATTTTTCCAATACAGTTTCCGCAACTTCCACAATACTGCTCTGCCTTCTCTCCAAAATAATTGAGCATATACTTGCGGTAACAAAATTTTGTATGACAGTAAAATACCATCTTTTTCAGTCGCTCTCGGTCCTTCTCTATAACAGAAGCCAGCGTTTCCTCATCCAATTCTTCATTCTCGCGATTGTTCTCTATAAAAAACTGATTGATATGTACATCCTGCGAACTATACAATAAATAACAATCTGCTTTCTCCCCGTCACGCCCTGCGCGCCCTGCTTCCTGATAATAACTCTCCATATTTTTAGGCATATTATAGTGTATAACAAATCGAACATCTGGTTTGTCAATTCCCATGCCAAACGCATTTGTAGCCACCATAATCTGTGTTCGGTCCGAAGTAAATTCCTCCTGGCTTCTGCGGCGCTCATCATCTTGCATTCCTGCATGGTATCTGGACACTTGCAAACCACGCTCAGACAGCATTTCATACACTTCTTCCACCAGTTTTCTAGTAATGCAGTAAACAATGCCACTCTCGCCATAATGCGTGCGGAGAATCCGCATTAGTGCCGCCTTTTTATCCTTTGCTTGGAGCACAAAAAAACTTAAATTCTTCCTGTCAAATCCTGTTGTGATTACCTTGGGATTTGACAACTGCAATAGACGCACGACATCTTGTTGGACCTCTCTGGTCGCTGTCGCAGTGAAAGCACCCACAATCGGACGCTTTGGCAGCTTCCTAAGAAATTCCTCAATCTTAAGATACCCTGGTCTAAAATCCTGCCCCCACTGCGACACACAATGCGCCTCATCCACACTGACAAACGAAAGGTTTGCATGAACGATAAACTCAAGAAAAGACTCCGTTAAAAGTCGCTCTGGTGCCACATAAATAATCTTGTACTTTCCTTTTCGCGCGTAATCAAGCGCCTTAAAATACTGTCCCTGTGTGAGAGAACTATTGAGATACGCCGCGTAAATGCCTGCTTGGTTTAGCGCTGCAACCTGATCTTTCATCAGACTAATCAGCGGAGAAATCACCAGCGTAATACCGTCAAACATCAGTGCGGGCACTTGATAACAAATGGACTTGCCAGCACCCGTTGGCATAATGCCAAACACATCATTTCCCTCTAAAATACTATCGATAAGTTCCTCCTGTCCCTCCCGAAAAAAGCTGTATCCAAAATAGTTCTGTAAAACTTCGTATTTATTCTGCCCGTTCATATTTAATATTCTCTTTTTTCTGATATAATTCTATCGCTCTCTGCACGCGCTGTCGGACGATATTCTCCTGAAACGGTTTCTGTATATAATCGACAACAACATCATAGGCGCTTACCTTATGAATGTTGCTTTCATTCATATTGGAACTGATTAATATCACAGGCACATTATAGAGCGATGTCTCTTTCATGTACTTAAGCACTGCAAATCCATCGCACACAGGCATCACAATATCCAAGAGAACTGCCGCCACTTCATCGCGACTCTCTCCTAGAAGTTCAATTGCTGCTCTGCCGTCCTGACACTCTGCAATATCATATTCCTCCTCAAAAATACCCCTTAAAACATATCTGTTGATGGCTTTATCTTCCACGATCAACATTTTCTTTTTCTGATTCTTTTCATGAACTTTCTTTCTTCTACTCATCTACAACTCACATCCCTCGAATGTCCATTGATCATAATGTATATTATTTTACTGAATATTTATTGTTTTTCTTTACCGCTTTTCTAATTTTTGCCTTGAGCCGTTGAAGCGCATTGTCCGTTGATTTCTCGTCTCTTGACAACACCTTTGCTATCTGAGAATAGCTCATTCCTGTCATATACAAATCGAGCACTTGCTTTTCAAAGGCACTGAGCTCCCGCTCAATGATTGCCTCTATATCCGCCACATTTTCTCGGTCTATCATAAGTTGTTCTGGGTTTGTCTCCACTGCGGATGCAATCACATTGACCAGTTCTGTGCTGTTTCCATCACCTTCCGCCTCTGACATATTCGCATAGATTGAAATATAGGTGTTGAGCGGCGCATGTTTTTCCCTGCGCGATGCCTGTACTGCGTTGTACATCTGACGAGAGATACACAAATCTGCAAAAGTATAAAAACTAGCATCTCTCCCTGCATCATAATCTCGCACCGCCTTAAAAAGACCAATCATTCCCTCTTGTATCAAATCGTCATTATCTGCGCCAAGTATGTACATAGATTTCGCTTTTTTTCGCACCAGATATTTGTACTTATCCATAATATAATCCGTTATCTGGTTTTCGCCGTCGCGCAGCCTATCGATTAGTTCCTCATCCTTCAGCGTCTCATACATGCCAGACATATTTGTTTATCCTTTCTATCATTGCATCCGCTGCCGAACAATCTCGTAAGCAAGCACCCCCGCCGCAACAGATGCATTCAGAGAATCGATCTCTCCCTTCATTGGAATCGATGCTATAAAATCACATTTTTCACGGACAAGCCTGCCAACCCCTTCCCCTTCACTTCCAATTACAAGACCAATCGGACCTGTCAGGTCTAACTGATACATTGTCGTGCCATTCATATCAGCACAGGCAAACCACAATCCTTCTTTTTTTAGTTCTTCTATTGTCTTACCCAAATTGGTAACTTTGGCTACTGGCGTATAGTTCAACGCCCCCGCAGAAGTTCTGGCAACAGTTGCCGTAAGTCCTACTGCCCGATTCTTTGGAATAATTACTCCATGCGCGCCTGCTAGATTGGCTGTGCGAATGATTGCGCCTAGATTGTGCGGGTCCTCAATATTGTCCAGCAGAATAATAAACGGAGGCTCATTTTTGCTGCGTGCTGCTGCCAAAATATCCGCTACCTCCGCGTATTCATAAGCCGCTGTATACGCAATCACTCCCTGATGTTTTCCTGTCTCACTAAGTTGATCGAGTCGCTCCTTCGCGACAAACTTTATCGTGGTATCCTGTTTTCTGGCTTCCCGCTTGATTGTCTGTATTGGTCCATCCTGTACACCATCTTGTAGGAACAACCTGTCAATTGTTTTTCCTGCACGAAAGGCTTCTATCACAGCGTTTCTTCCCTCAATCACAAATTCCCTGTATCCCATATGGTCTCTCTACCAATATCCTTTCCTATCATTCTATCTGCACAGCGTTCATTGCCTGGCGGACAATTTGCAGTATCCTCACAGTGTCATCCTTTAGGAAAAGATATCCACAGAGCGCCTCAAATCCTGTGGCCTTTCGGTAATCTGCAAGACTGGCATTTTTCGCAGAAGAATGAATCTTTGTATTTTTTCCTCTGCGATAAATGTCCTGTTCTTCCTCGGTAAGACTTTCGTACACGGCATCAATCAACTGCGCTTGGGTTTGTGCACAGACAATCTTCGTTGTGTGCTTATGCAGCGTATTTGCTGCCCGCTGTCCCTTCTCCACAATCAATGTCCTTACAATCATCTCAAACACTGCGTCACCAATATAGGCCAATGTTAGAGGCGAGTACGTTCTAATATCGATCTCCTCGCCGCCAAACGCTCTGTGTATCTGTGCGAGCAAACTTCCATTTTCTAAGCCTTCTTCCATTTGACACCCTCGCGTGTATCCTCCAATACAATCCCTTTCTCCAACAGTTCGCTGCGAATTGCATCCGCCTTTACAAAATCTTTTTCCTTTTTTGCCGCCTTGCGCTCTTCAATCTTTGCAAGAACATAACTCTCTAACGCTGCGTCAATCGTATTGTCCGCCACTCTCGCGGCATGTGCAGTCGTAAGATTTAAGGAAAGAACTTCGTCAAAGCTTTCTGCCAGCGCATATTTGGTTGCATCAGACATTTCATCTTTAAGCATATCATACAGAATCGTAACCGCCATAGAAGAATTAAGGTCATCACAAAGCGCCGACTCAAATTTTTCTCTGTAGTAGTCAAACTTTTCCTTGTCAATTGTACCATTTTTGTCCAACGTTCCAATTTTCTTAGTCAGTTTATCATAAGCAGCACTCATATTGTCAAGCACTTCATAAGAAAATTCAAGGGGTTTGCGATAGTGTGACTGCAGACAAAACAGACGATACACTATCGGATCATATCCTTTTGACTCCAACAGCGATACTGTTAGAAAATCACCATTAGACTTGCTCATCTTTCCCAACTTATCATTTAGATGATGCACATGAAACCAATAATTACACCATTTATGGCCCAAATATGCTTCGCTCTGTGCAATCTCATTGGTGTGATGTGGAAAAATATTGTCCACACCGCCGCAGTGAATATCCATGTATTCACCAAGATGTTTCATGCTAATGCAAGAGCACTCAATATGCCATCCAGGATATCCTATTCCCCACGGACTATCCCACTTTAATTCCTGATCCTCAAATTTGGACTTTGTGAACCACAGTACAAAATCACTTCTATTTTTTTTGTTTGCGTCCTCATTCACATCCTCGCGCACGCCAACCAACAACTCTTTTTCGCTCTGCCCAGATAACACATAGTACTCGTCAAGCTTGGAAGTATCAAAATAGATATTTCCGCCGCTCTCATAAGCATACCCCTTCTCAATCAAAACTTCAATCATGTGAATAAATTCTGCAATGCAGTTTGTTGCTGGCTCCACCACATCTGGCTTCTTAATATTGAGCTTGTCGCAATCACGAAAAAATGCATTGGTATAAAATTCTGCAATCTCCATAACTGTCTTGTGCTCTCTCTTTGCCCCTTTGAGCATTTTATCCTCGCCGGTATCTGCATCGCTGGAAAGATGCCCCACATCTGTAATATTCATAACACGCTTGACATGATAGCCAATATAACGCAGCGTCTTTTCCAGCAAATCTTCCATAATATAGCTTCTCAGATTACCAATATGCGCGAAATGGTACACTGTCGGTCCACAGGTGTACATTGCAACTTTCCCTTCCTCGTTCGGAATGAACTGCTCCACCTTTCTGGTCAGCGTATTATACAAGGACAATTTGTTCTCCATCTTCTCTTAAAACCTCCAAATATTATGTATCTTGATCCCGTGCTTTTTCTTTCCTTTCTAGCTGCTTAATCTTCTGTTCAAGCTCCAGAATGCGGTTGGTCATCTCACTGTTTGCACGCTGCAAATTTTTGATATCCTCATTGACTGGATCGGGAAGATCGGTCTGGTTCAAATCCTCACGCACAAGCTTTTGATTATTGCGCTTTACAATTCTACCTGGCACTCCCACCACTGTACAATTCGGCGGAACTTCTTCAATGACAACACTCCCTGCCCCTATTTTAGAATTTTCACCGATTTTAAAAGAACCAATAATTTTGGCTCCCGCGCTAATCATAACATTATCCCCGATTGTTGGGTGTCGCTTTCCGTGCTCTTTTCCCGTACCGCCAAGCGTGACTCCCTGATAAAGTGTAACATTGTTGCCCACCACTGCCGTCTCACCGATTATCACACCATTTCCATGATCAATAAAAAAGTTTTCGCCAATCTCTGCCCCTGGGTGAATCTCTATCCCCGTCTTTCTAACCGCACGCTGCGATATCCATCGCGCCCAAAAATAATGTCCGCTCTGATATAATCGATGCGCCACTCGATAGTGAAGCATCACTTTAAAGCTCGGGTACAAAAAAACCTCCATGTTGGAATGAATTGCTGGATCGCGCTCTCTTATGACCTTTATCTCATTTTTCACACTTTTTATAAATCCCATCCTGTGCCTCCATTGAGACTGTATCGCTTAGTTTAAATTATGTCAATACTTTAATTTGGCTTACTTCTATTCCAAATTAACTGCGGTATTGAGCGCAATCTCCATCATCTGCGTAAAAGAATTTTGCCGCTCCTGCGCGGTTGTCTCCTCGCCTGTCACCAAGCTATCTGATACTGTCAGGATTGCAAGTGCATTCTTTTTGCATCTTGCCGCATTCATGTACAAAGCAGCCGCCTCCATCTCAACACACAGTACTCCCATCTTTTGCCAACCTTCATTGGCAGCAGGATTGTCATTGTAAAATACATCTGATGAGAGAATATTTCCCACATGATACCGCGCACCTATTTGTTCTGCCTGTGCAACTGCTTCTTTGAGGAGCTCATAGCTTGCAATCGGCGCAAAAGTACCGCCCAGTCCATACTGGCTTGCATAGTTGGAATTGGTACATGCACCCATGCCCAGCACAATATCCCGCACCTTCACATTCTCCTGCATTGCCCCTGTCGAGCCGATACGCATAATATTATCCACATCAAAAAAATGAAATAGCTCATAAGAATAGATTCCGATTGTGGGCATTCCCATACCGCTTGCCATAACGCTTAACTTTATGCCTTTATAAGTTCCCGTATATCCCTGAATCCCTCTGATATTATTGACTAGAACAGCATTTTCCAGAAAATTTTCCGCGATAAACTTTGCTCGAAGTGGGTCGCCAGGCATCAGTACCGTCCGCCCAAAGGCATCCTTTTCGGCATTGATATGTGGTGTTGTAACAAGTGACATACACATCCCTCCTATTTGTATTATATTTTATTAATACCTCTCGCTCATCCAAACAGGACCCGACAGGTATATACTATCAAATTTTGCATTTTGTTTCAACTGGATATACTCAAAAATAAATGCAGTAAACTCACCGATTGTCGTTGTAACCTCTGGTCGCGCAGAAGCCCCCATATCATTGTTTTGCTGTTCCACTCGCTCCATACGGCTGCCATTCTCATCAATATACCACAAAAATACGCCGTTATTATTCTCCAACACAGGGTCCATAAGCCTTATCGCGATTGTTATCTTTCCATTTCCAGAAATATGCCGCATCATCTCTGGCAGATTTACAATACGCGCCATCACAGCAGGTTTTTTCTCTCCTTTCACACACAGAAAACGTTCTTGGTCCGCATTATCTGCAAAAACTGCTTCTCTGATACAGGCATCTCCAGCAAATGCAAAATAACCTTTCATTTTTCCGTCTTCTACGATTTCAAACAGATTTCCCCCTCCGCTTTCCAATTCTCTTTGAAAATGTTCAAAATATAGCGCACTTCTGATAATAAACAGCCCATAATGCTGGCATAGATTGGCATTCACAAAATGCGCCAGTGAGAGAACACTGCTTTGATCTGCCACATGCAAAAAGACGCCAGAATCCAACAGTGGAATCAAATCCCCCTCCGCCGCCTGCTTTAAAACTTCTTGTGATATCAGTTCTGTATTTAACTCATACTGTGGTCTGTCATAGATATATCCAAAACCAAAATGCTCCCAAAACGCTTTATTGCCAGCCTCTGTAAAACAGAATGGTATCTTTAATTGTCGCTGATACTCCAATGAACCTGATATCAATCTACCCATAAAACCTTTGTGACGATATGGTATCTTGGTGGCAGCAACACTGATACGGTTTGTCCCGACACGCTCTATATCTGCCATATTCAGCAGACGCTTGCCCCCCTTTAATCGGGGATTTCTGCGCATTGCAGCGATACAGGGTATCAGTTGTAGCACTGATTGTATCTCCTCCTCCTGCACTGCGAATACAATATTTTTTTCTCCCTCGCAAAGTCCTGAAAATGTTTCATCACACAAAAATTCTGCCGTCTGAATTGATGTTTCATCAAAGACAGCAATATCAAAAGCAGCCTCTATACTGCGTCTGCTGCTCTGCTCGTCTTGCCGTTCTCCTACTATCTGCTCCATCCTGATTCTTTCCTTTTACGCTTCTTTCAAGGCACTGCACCCTGGGCAGCCCTCACAGGATCGCGCGCCTTCCGACTGCTCTCTTGTATTGTCGATGGCCTCCATTGTCGCCATCTCTCTAGGACTTGTAAGCATACAGATCGCCTGCGAAGAAATTCCAAATCCCTCACCAGTAAAACCAAGTCCTTCCTCTGTTGTCGCTTTCACATTGACCTGCTCAACACTGATTCCCAACGCACGCGCAATATTTTCGCGCATCTGGTCTATATAAGGACGCATTTTAGGAGCCTGCGCAATAATTGTCGCATCAATATTTTCTATAAAAAACATATTTTCATCCAGCAGTTGTCCCACCTTTTGCAATAATAGTATACTTGAGATTCCCTTGTAGGCTGGATCTGTATCTGGAAAATGCTTTCCAATATCCCCAAGTGCTGCCGCCCCCAACAATGCATCCGCAATTGCATGTAACAGCACATCTGCATCAGAATGCCCAAACAATCCTTTCTCATATGGTATTGTCACACCGCCCATCACAAGAGGTCTGCCTTCCACAAGGCGGTGCACATCATACCCCATCCCAATTCTCATTCTAATCTCCTTTTTGATTATCATAGCTTCTTGAAGTCTTTTTATTATTGCTTTTCCCACCCGCACCATGCACTTGCTGCATGGTGTCGGAGCCAGCGCCAAAATGCCTGCCTTATGGCATTTTGTGTGCATCATTTGTTACAATTCACACCAAATCATCATAAATCAATACGAAATCTGGCATAGGTGTGAATTGTAACTTTTTATTTTGTTGGAATCACTAATTTATCAAATCCATCGAGGAGATCCAGCACAATATCAAAGAGTCTGTCACAATCGCCTGCTCTCACACCCTCTATATTGAGCGGCATCTGCGGATCGTGAAGCGACATGCGCAGCAACAGCCAGCCCTTCACTTCGTCTGTGTCAAATGTAATACGAATTCCCTCATACGAATCTGGCGCAATATGATATCCTTTCGCTTTTGCTCTCTCCTCAAAGGTATTCAAAGCATTCTTTCCATATGCCTTAAAATCCTCCTCTTGTATTTTAAATCGATACTCTCTCTCCTCAAAACCTTTCTCCAAATGCTCGATAAAGGAGGCAAGCGCCTTGTTTTCCTTTGCTGCCTTTGCAAGCGCAATAAGAAGTTTCACCGCCATATACGCACCGTCATCAAGGAAATAATTTTCACTGAGCGCACCGTGTCCAGAAGTCTCTATGGCAAGTGGCGATACAATGCCTTCCTGATTCAAGCGAATCGACTCATTTATCACATTTTTATATCCTCTCATATACCTGTGATGTTTCATTCCAATGCCTTCTATAAAACGTGTCAATCTGTCACTGGTAACGGAGTCTGTCACAATTGTTCCGCCAGGGTAATCCTCCGCAATAATCGCAGTCATCATTGCAATGATCGCATCTCGATTCACCTCATCACCATTTGGAAGCACTGCCGACATTCTGTCAACATCTGTGTCAAAGATAATGCCCAGATCTGCTTTGTTAGAAAGTACCGCCTGTCGAATCGCCTCCATCGCCTGTTTGTTCTCTGGATTTGGAATATGATTTGGAAAATGTCCATCCGGCTCCAAGAACTGGCTTCCTGAGGTATCTGCACCCAGCGGATTTAACACTTTATCCACAAAAAATCCACCGGCGCCATTTCCTGTGTCCACTACAATATGCAGTCCGGCAAGCGGCTTATCATAATCCGCAGCTTGAATGCTCTTCTTTATCTTCTCCTGCAAAAATTCACAATATACAGAAATGGAATCAACTTTTTCCACACTGGACAAATCTGCATCTGACACAGTAAGCCCCGAAGCTGTCTCAAGAATATTGGTAATATCATCATGCTCCAATCCGCCATCTCTGTCAAAAAACTTGTAACCATTCCTGTTAAATGGAAGATGGCTCGCTGTAATCATAATTGCCCCGTCAAATGCAAACTGCTCAAATACGGTTGTCATAAACATGGAAGGCGTCGATACCAAACCACAATCATAGACTTTTGCACCTGTTGCTAAAATCCCTTTCGCTGCAGCGGCAAACAGGCTGTCCGCTGTAATTCTGGAATCGTGACCAATTCCAATTCGCAGTTCCTCAGTTTTCTTTCCCTTCTTATCCGCAAGCCATCTGACAAAGCCGCCTCCAATCAGATTCCCTGCATCCTCTGTCAGATTCACATCTTCCCCTGCAATTCCGGCACATGCAATTCCCCGCACATCACTTCCATTTTGAAGTTTCCTAATATCAGCCATCTCATATCCTCCGTGTCTCTCTTTACATTTTATGGTCACATAAGGAACTGTTAATAAATAACTTATGACATCTATACGGCGTTCTTGTCACAAGTAATTTTTGAACAGTTCCTAAGCGCTGCAAACTATACTGCATAGCTTAGCTGTTACCAATATATCACAAATATTACAAAAAGAAAATATCCAATAACCGCTTTCATGAATTATTCTAGCGATTTAGACAATACTATAATATTATGAAAAAGAAATTGATTCTGCGTCCATTTGACTACTATGCACTATTGTTTTTTACCACAGCATTCGCCGGTTGGCTCTGGGAAGTGTTGCTCTATGTGGTCACAGACCACACTTTTGTCAACAGAGGAGTCTATCGTGGTCCTTATCTGCCAATCTATGGTGTTGGCTGTGTCATTCTAATTTTATTTCTTCACAAAATGCGCCGACAACCTGGATTGGTTTTTGTGATCTCCTGCCTTCTCTGCTCCACACTAGAATATTTTTCAGGAGTCTGGCTTGAAAAAAAATGGGGTATTCGATGGTGGGATTACAGTGAACATAAGTTTAATATTCGGGGACATATCTGCCTTACAAGCGCAATCGGATTTGGCCTTGGCGGTGTATTTCTTATCTGTTTGGTACAACCTATCTTTAACAAGTATTATCACCGCATGACCATTAAAATGCGCGTAACTTTATGTGTACTATTTCTGTTAGTCTTTATTGCCGATGCTGCATACTCCGCTGCAACGCCCAATACTGGTACGCATATCAGCACATTACTGTTCACTCAATCTAATAAGCTCTTAAATCTTGTATTTTTGTCATAAATGTTTTAAAATTATTTTCAGAGATAGACAAGACATGTCAATTCTCTAATCTCGCTCTAAAGAACTGTTCATTACAGTTCGGCCTTAGGACTTTGCATTTACTGCAAAGTCCGTGAAATAGAGTAGTAGCTGAGAAGCATCAAGCCACCACGAAGTGGTTTTGCATGGCTTGATGCTTGTAACAGGAAGCCGAAGGCTGAACTGTTACTACTGAGCTCCTAAAATTTAATTGACTCTCTTTAAGTGATAGGGTAAACTGTCATTTAGAGAGAGTTTTTGTTTACAAAGGGGATTTGAATGGAGATACGTGTATCTGTTCGCCAGCTTGTAGAGTTTATACTGCGGGAGGGCAGCATTGACAATAGAAAATCAGGTGGTTCGGACACTGCAATGCAGGAGGGGAGCCGTATTCATCGAATGATACAGCGGCGCATGGGCAGTGAGTATCATTCTGAGATTGGACTGCGGTACAGATGGACAGCAGAACAGTATGACATCATAATAGAAGGAAGAGCAGATGGAATTATTGATTACAACTTTGGGACACATGCGCTGCCGTTTGTGGAGGAGACGTACCCTAGTGATGCGGAAGAGAACAAGGTAATTATTGATGAGATTAAAGGTACTTACAAGGATTTAAAGCGTATTACTGCGCCTGTAGGAGTCCATCTTGCACAGGCGAAATGTTATGCGTTTATGTATGCAGCAGAAAATTTTTTGGATGCGGTTTGTGTGCGCATGACCTACTGCCATATTGAGACAGAAGAACTAAAATATTTTCATGAGGAATATACTTTTGCAGAACTAAAAAGTTGGTTTGAAAAGCTAATGTTGGAGTATAAAAAGTGGGCAGATTTTCAGTTTACATGGAGCAAGGTCCGCACAGAGTCAATCAAACAACTTGCATTTCCTTTTGCTTACCGTGATGGACAAAAAGAACTTGTAACATATGTATATAGTACAATTTACCATAAGCGAAAGTTGTTTTTGGAGGCGCCGACAGGTGTTGGAAAGACAATATCGACTGTTTTTCCAGCGGTGAAGTCTATGGGGGAGGGTATGACGGAGAAGATTTTTTATCTCACGGCAAAGACCATTACTCGCACTGTCGCGCAGGAATGTTTTGGACTTTTGCAACAGAGCGGTCTTCAAATGAAAACGATTGTTCTAACAGCGAAGGATAAAATTTGTTTTTTAAAACAGGAGGGGGAGACGCAGGAGGAGACAGAGTGCAATCCAGAAGCGTGCCCCTATGCAAATGGGCATTACGACCGCGTCAATGATGCTATGTATGAGCTTTTGACACATGAGGAGCATTTTACGCGGGAGAAGGTGCAGGAGTACGCGGAAAAACATCATGTGTGTCCGTTTGAGTTAAGCCTTGACATGAGTTTGTATTCAGATGCAATTATCTGTGATTACAACTACGTTTTTGACCCTAGAGTGTATCTCAAGCGGTTTTTTTCGGACGGTCTTGGTAAGCAAAATTATGTGTTTCTGATTGACGAGACACACAATCTGCTCGACCGCGGCAGGGAAATGTACAGTGCAGTGCTGTTCAAAGAATCTTTTTTGCAGATGAAACGTCTGATAAAAGAGCTTTCACCAAAGATTTCAAAGTTACTTGACCGGTGTAACAAAGAGCTGCTCGCAATGAAAAGACAGTGCGAAACCTACCGCAAAGAGGAGGAAATTGACGGGTTTGTGATGACGTTAAACCAGCTATATGCGGCGATTGATGATTTTTTGGACGAGCATGATACTTTTCCAAACAAAAAGGAATTGATGGATTTTTATTTTGAGACGGCGCATTTTTTGAATATTTATGAGATTGTGGATGAAAATTATGTAATATACAGCCAGCTTTTGGAAAATGGAGATTTTATGTTAAAGCTTTTCTGTGTCAATCCAGCGTTGAATCTGCGCCAGTGTATGCAGAAAGGCAGAAGCACAATTTTATTTTCGGCAACGCTGCTGCCGATACAATATTATAAAAAGTTATTGGGTGGTGAGCCGACGGACTATGAGGTTTATGCAAAATCAACCTTTGATGAGAATAAAAAAGCACTTTTTGTCGCAAATGATGTCACAAGCAAATATAACAGAAGAAGTGTGGAGGAGTTTCAGCGTGTTGCAGACTATATTTATGCGGTGGTACAGCAGCGATATGGCAATTACATGGTATTTTTTCCGTCCCATCTCTTTCTGGAACAAGTGCATCACTGTTTTATGGAAGCCTATTATGATGCAGACTATATGGAGTGTATTGTGCAGGAAGATTATATGAGTGAGGCGAAGCGGGAGGAATTTCTCCTGCGTTTTCAGGAGGAGGGGGCAAAGCGTTCTATCCTGATTGGCTTTTGTGTTATGGGTGGAATTTTTTCTGAGGGAATTGACTTAAAGCGCGACAGCTTAATTGGCGCACTGATTGTGGGAACTGGCATTCCGCAGGTGGGCTGCGAGCGTGAACTTTTGCGGCAACATTTTGATGCGCAGGGTGAGAATGGTTTTGACTATGCATATCGATATCCAGGCATGAACAAGGTATTGCAGTCGGCGGGGCGCGTAATTCGCACTGCGGAGGACATTGGGGTGGTGGTACTGCTCGATGAGCGCTTTTTGGAACCTCAATACAAACGAATGTTTCCTAGGGAATGGAGTCAGTACGAGGTTGTGAGTGTGTCAGGAATTGCCGGCAAGGTTGCGCGTTTTTGGAATGGCTGGATGAAAAAAGAATAAAATATAAAGACAAAAGGAGATATCAATATGAAAATTGCAGTGGCAGGTATTGGATATGTAGGGCTTTCCAATGCCATATTATTAGCACAGCACAATGAGGTGACAGCAGTGGATGTCTTTCAAGAAAAGGTAGACCTTATTAACAGTAAAAAGTCACCGATTATCGACAAGGAGATTGAGGAGTATCTGGCAAATAAGGAATTAAATCTCACGGCAACGACGGATGGTGAGGCAGCGTATCGAGATGCAAAATACATTATTATTGCGACGCCGACCAACTATGACCCAGACAAAAATTATTTTGATACCAGCTCGATTGAGACAGTTATTGAGCTGGTCGAGAAGGTGAACAAAGACGCTGTTATGATAATTAAATCGACAGTTCCAGTTGGATATACAAAGGGGATTAGAAAGCGCTTTGGCATCGACAATATTATTTTTTCACCCGAGTTTCTGCGGGAAGGAAGGGCGCTGTACGACAATCTCTATCCGTCACGGATTATTGTAGGAGAACAGTCGGAGCGCGCCAAAGTTTTTGCAGATTTGTTAAAGCAGGGAGCTATTAAACAGGAGATTCCAACGCTGTTTACTGACACGACAGAGGCGGAGGCAATCAAACTTTTTGCTAACACTTATCTGGCGCTTCGGGTAGCGTATTTTAATGAGTTGGACACTTACGCAGAGATGCGCGGACTTAATACAAAACAGATTATTGAGGGCGTGGGGCTTGACCCTAGAATCGGAACCCATTATAATAATCCATCTTTTGGTTATGGTGGATACTGTCTGCCAAAGGATACAAAACAATTGCGGGCAAATTATGAGAATGTGCCAAACAATATTATATCGGCGATTGTGGATGCGAACCGGACAAGAAAGGATCATATTGCGGATATGATACTGGCGAAGAAACCACAGATTGTTGGAGTATACAGGCTGACGATGAAGACGGATTCAGATAATTTCCGCCAATCTTCAATACAGGGAATTATGAAGCGCATTAAGGCGAAGGGGGTCGAAGTGGTTGTGTATGAGCCAACGCTCAAGGACGATCAATTCTTCCGATCTAGAGTGATACGTGATTTTGCAACTTTTAAAGAGATATCAGATGTCATTATTGCAAATCGTTTGACAGAGGAATTAAAGGACGTGGAAGAAAAAATTTATACGCGGGATATCTACGGGAGGGATTAAATTTTCTTGTAGAAAAAATATAGTGAATTTGTGGAAAGAGATTGAAATTTTTAAGAAGAATTTCAATCTCTTTTGTTGAATTTGCTGTAAAATTCTCTCAATATTTCATGAAACTTCGCCAAAGTTAAAAGAATGTAAAAATTTTCCTTGCTATTTGTACTGCAAAGTGATATTATGATTCTGTCCATTGGAAACGTTACCGATATCGTTACCGAAAACGTTTCCGACAATTTGCGGTACGGTGATGGTTCTATGGACAATTATAACAATATGGTATGTAGTGGAAAGAAAGAGGTATTTTTATGAAGAAAAAGTTATTAAGTACAGTACTGAGTGCAGCAATGCTGGCAACAATGCTTACTGGATGTGGTGGAGGTGATTCTACACAGACACAAGCTCCTGCGGCAGACACTAAGACGGATGACAGCGCGAGCAAGACAGACCAGGCAGATAGCGCCAAAGCAGACGATACAGGAGACAATACACAGGCAGATGCGAGTGCAGCGTCAGGAAACGGTAAGGTTTATTATTTGAATTTTAAGCCAGAGCAGGCAAAGGATTGGGAGGAACTGGCTGCTACATACACCGCTGAGACTGGTGTGGAGGTTGTGGTGCAGACAGCGGCTTCCGGTACATATGAGTCTACATTAAAGTCAGAGATGGCAAAGTCAGAAGCACCTACACTGTTCCAAGTAAATGGTCCAATAGGTTTGGCAACATGGAAAGACTATTGCTATGATCTCTCAGGGTCAGAGGTTTATGGACAACTGACAAGCGATGAATTCGCATTGAAGGATGGCGATGAAGTAAAGGGTATCGCCTATGTGGTAGAGACTTACGGTTTGATTTACAATGCCGATATATTAAATGATTATTTTACAAAAGACTATGCGGTGGTTAAGAGCGTGGAGGAGATTAACTCTTTTGATAGCCTCAAGGCGGTTGCTGACAGTATTCAGGAGAACGCAGATGATCTTGGGGTGAAGGGAGCATTTACCTCAGCGGGTATGGATTCAAGTTCTGACTGGAGATTTAAGACACATCTTGCAAATCTTCCAATTTACTATGAGTATCTGGCTGACGGGATTAGTTCCACAGAGGCAATCAAGGGCACTTATCTGGAAAATTACAAGAATGTATGGGATTTGTATATCACAGATTCTGTCTGTGCGCCTTCAATGTTATCTAGTAAGACTGGTGAGGATGCAACAGCAGATTTTGCACTTGGAGAGGCTGTATTTTATCAGAATGGTACATGGGCTTACACCGATTTGAGTGCAAACGGCATGGAGGATGAATCTCTTGGAATGCTTCCGATTTACATTGGCGTAGACGGCGAAGAGAATCAGGGACTCTGCACAGGCAGTGAGAATTACTGGTGTGTTAATAAGAATGCGTCTGAGGAGGATATTCAGGCAACTCTTGATTTTATGAATTGGTGTGTGACTTCTCATGAAGGATGTGATTCTCTGTCCTATGTTATGGGATTTGTATGTCCATTCAAAGAGTTTGAGAATTATCCGGCAGCAAATCCTCTGGTAGGGATTTCTAATGATTATGTTTCGTCAGGTAAGACTCCAGTTACTTGGACTTTCACAACAATGCCTTCTGAGGAGTGGAAGAACGGCGTGGGAAGTGCCTTATTGGAGTACGCGCAGGGAACAGGTGAATGGTCCGCAGTGGAGACTGCATTTGTCGATGGATGGGCTTCTGAATATGCGGCAGTAAATAACTAATCAAGAGATTTTAGGTGCAGCCGGAAGCATCTGGCTGTACCTTTTTTTGCATAGACCAATAAGGGCTAATGCTTGCACGAGTCGCGCACAGGAGAAAATAAATCTGCTCGATGAAAATTTTTATAGATGTTAGTATCGTTATTACGTTATTAATAGAAAGGATAAGATTATGGATAAGGCAATCAAGAGATATTTCCCAATATTTGCACTACCAACGCTTTTGGCGTTTACTATTGGTTTCATACTGCCATTTATACTGGGGGTATATTTGTCTTTTTGTGAATTTACAACTGTTACAGATGCAAAGTTTGTAGGGCTTAAGAACTATGTTAGGATTTGGGGGGACAGTACATTTATACACTCGCTCTGGTACACAGCACTGTTTACGATTGTATCTGTGTTGGCAATTAATGTCCTTGCTTTTGCAGTGGCGATGCTGTTAACAAAGGGCATCAAGGGAACCAATATATTTAGAACTGTATTTTTTATGCCAAACTTAATTGGCGGAATTATTCTTGGCTATATTTGGCAACTAATTTTAAATGGTATTTTGGCAGGAATGGAGCGCACACTCACTTACAGTTCTTCCTATGGATTTTGGGGACTTGTCATTTTGATGTGCTGGCAGCAGGTGGGTTATATGATGATTATTTACATTGCAGGAATACAGAATATCCCAGGCGACTTGATTGAGGCGGCGAAAATTGATGGGGCGAACAACACACAACTGTTGAGACACGTGACACTTCCAATGGTTATGCCTTCTATCACTATTTGTTCTTTCCTGACGCTGACCAATTCTTTTAAGTTGTTTGACCAGAACTTAGCACTCACAGCAGGTGAACCCTCCAACAAGTCAGAAATGCTCGCACTGAACATCTTCAATACATTTTATGGCAGAAACGGATGGGAAGGTGTCGGACAGGCAAAAGCGGTTGTGTTCTTTATATTGGTGGCACTCATTGCAATTATACAGCTTAGAGCTACAAGAGATAAGGAGGTACAGGCATAATGTCAGAAGTGAGAAAAGCAAAACATGGTGGATTGTTAACCGCAATATTTTCTATTATTTCCGTTATCTATGTAATGCCAATCATTATTGTATTGTACAATTCATTTAAAAAGAAAATTTTTATTAGTAAGAGGCCGTTTGCGCTGCCCGACAGCAAGTCTTTTGTAGGGATAGAGAACTATATTAGCGGTATTGAGAAGATAGAGCTTCCCAAAGCGTTTGGCTATTCACTGTTTATCACGGTTGCGTCGGTATTTGTAATTATTTTGTGCACTTCTATGTGTGCATGGTACATTACACGAGTGAAAAATAAAGTTACTTCAGCAATGTATATGCTGTTTGCTTTTTCAATGATTATACCTTTTCAAATGGTAATGTTTACATTATCTAAAATTGCTGATATACTACACTTAGGAAACCCTGTCGGCATTGTGATTGTATATCTGGGATTTGGTGCAGGGCTTGCGGTCTTTATGTTCTGTGGATTTGTCAAAGCCATTCCACTAGAGATTGAGGAGGCGGCTATGATTGATGGTTGCACCCCCATTCAGACATACTTCAAGATTGTATTTCCAGTGATGAAACCTACGGCAATCTCTGTAGCGATTCTTGAAGCAATGTGGGTGTGGAATGACTATCTGCTTCCTTATCTTGTGCTTGATATTAAGAAATATAAGACCATTCCTATAGCGATTCAGTACCTGAAAGGCGGTTATGGTGCAATTGATATGGGAGCGATGATGGCGATGATCATACTGGCGATCATTCCAATCATTATATTCTACATCGCTTGTCAGAAATACATCATAGAAGGAGTTGTTGCGGGTGCTGTAAAAGGATAACAGTTTAAAAAATTTTTGAGAAGGAGATGCTTATGAGAAGAAGTGGCGTACTTATGCCGGTATCCAGCTTACCGTCAAGATTTGGAATAGGCGGATTTTCAAAAGAAGCCTATGCGTTTGTGGATTTTTTGGCAGCGTCAGGGCAGTCGCTGTGGCAGATTTTACCTCTAGGTCCCACAGGATATGGAGACTCTCCGTATCAGTCTTTTTCGACCTTTGCAGGCAGTCCATACTATATCAGTCTGGACACGCTGATTGAGGAGGGGCTGCTTACGGAGGAAGAATGCGCATCAGTCGATTTTGGTAATGATGCCAAAAAGGTGGATTATGAAAAAATTTACCATACAAGGTTCGACCTTCTTCGCAAGGCATTTGCGCGGGCGAATGTCAGCGAGAACGCGGAATATAAAGAGTTTGTTGAAGCGAATCAACAGTGGCTTAAAGACTATGCATTGTATATGGCGATCAAGGATTCTTTAGATGGCGTATCGTGGATTGCGTGGGATGAGGACATTCGTCTTAGAAGGCCGCAGGCAATGGCGGATTATGAGGAGAAATTTGCAGAGGATATTGCGTTTTACAGCTATCAGCAATATCTGTTTTCTAAACAGTGGATGGCACTCAAAGAGTACGCTAACAAAAAGGGAATCCGCATTGTAGGAGATATCCCCATTTATGTGGCGTTTGACAGTGCGGACACATGGGCGAATCCAGAGCTGTTCCAGCTTGATGAGGAGAATGTGCCCATTGCGGTTGCAGGTTGTCCGCCGGATGCGTTTTCGGACACAGGTCAACTTTGGGGAAATCCGCTGTACAAATGGGAATATCATGAGGAGACGGGATTTGCGTGGTGGTTGCAAAGACTTGCACACTGTTTTCGCATTTATGATATTGTGCGGATTGATCACTTCCGAGGATTTGATGAGTACTGGGCAATTCCGTATGGCGATGAAACTGCAGAGAATGGTGCGTGGAAGAAGGGACCAGGCTATAAACTGTTTGAGGTGATGAAGAAAAAGCTTGGCAATCAGGCAGTGATTGCTGAGGATTTGGGATTTTTGACGCCGAGTGTCTTAAAGTTAGTAAAAAAGACTGGATACCCTGGAATGAAAGTGCTGCAATTTGCATTTGACGCGCAGGGAGAAAGTGATTATCTGCCGCATAATTATACAAATAACTGTGTAGTGTACACAGGAACGCATGACAACGATACTGTAAATGGATGGATTTCTTCTTTGAATAAAAAGGATTTGGCTTTTGCAAAGAAATACTTAAATGTCAAGAGAACATCTGATCTCTGCGAATGCTTGATTCGGACTGCGCTTGGAAGCGTGGCGGACACGGCGATCATACCAATACAGGATTATCTTGGACTTGGGGGAGCAGCGCGAATAAACACACCTTCTACTTTGGGAGGAAACTGGGAATGGCGCATGGAATATGACGCCTGCACAGAAGAATTGTCAAAACGGATGTTAGAGCTTTCATTACTCTATGGAAGAACTGTCCGTAAAGATACAAAAAAGCACCAATAGGGGTGAGGAATGTGTTTGAGCCGACGATAAAGGACATAGCAAAAATATGTGGTGTGGGAGTCAGTACCGTTTCGCGGGCTATCAATAATCACCCAGACATCAATCCAGAAACCAAGCAGAAAATATTGGATACAATTCAGGAATATGGATATGTTCCAAATGATAGTGCCAGAAATTTAAAGCGGTCGGATGCGAAGGCAATTGCAGTGCTCATCAAAGGAATTTCCAATTCTTTCTTTACAAAGATGATTGAGGTTATTGAGGAGGAGTGTAAGAGAAAGCACTATGCAATGGAGTTGTCACATGTTGACGCGGACGAAGATGAGGTAGATGTGGCGCAGAAAGTGGTCAAGGAAAAGCGGCTGCGGGGAATTATTTTTCTGGGAGGTTTATTTTCGCATTCGGAAGAGAAATTAAGAAAGTTAAACGTACCATTTATTTTTAGTACTGTAGGATCTATCCCAGAGAATATTAGTAGGAATCTGTATTCGAGCATCAGCGTTGACGACCGTCTAGAGAGTGCGAAAATGGTGGAGTATCTGATTCGTATAGGGCATACAAGAATTGCAATTCTAGTGGCGGAGGCACAGGAGCAGAGTATTAGTAGATTGCGTTTGGAGGGATATTGCGATTCATTGAGAGCACATAACATTGAAATAGATCAGAGCCTTATCTGTCATACGGAGAATGAACTTAGCCATTTTTCCATGGAAAATGGATATCTATCCACAAAGAGGTTGCTTGCGCGCAAAGAGCCGTTCACCGCGTTGTATGCAGTGTCAGATTCGCTTGCTGTCGGAGCGCTGCGGGCGCTACATGAGGCAGGATTGCGCGTGCCGGAAGATATCTCACTTGCTGGCTATGATGGGATTGATATGACAAATTATATTGTGCCAAGTCTCACGACAATCCGACAGCCTGTTGAGAAGATGGCAAAAGATACGACAAAGCTGCTCTTTGATATTATTTCAGGAAAAAGAGCGCATCAGCATATAACATATCCGGCTGAGCTTGTGATAAGGGAATCGACAAGACACCGAGAATGAACATTTGATTGCAAATCGAGTAGGGGAAGTAAGAACGTTATGATTCTGCTTTCCCTACTTGATTTTTTGTTTGTTTTCTGATGTGAAATAGTATATAATAAAAACAATATTTGGACAAATTGGAGGCGGAGAGAAGCATGGAGCATGAAATGTATCATGACGGATTAAGGCGAGCACTGGATGCAAACACGTTGTCCATGATTGAACCGATTTTGGAGCGGATGCCAGGAGGTCTTTTTATCTATCATGCAGATGGAAATGAGGAATTGTTATATTTAAACAGTGCTGTCTTGCGGATTTTTGGCTGCCAGACAGAGGAAGAATTTCGTGAGCTTACAGGCTTTACATTCCGAGGAATGGTCCACCCTGATGATATTGAACAGGTAGAGAATAGCATTCGGAATCAGATTGCAAGCAGTATCTATGATTTTGATTATGTGGAGTACCGCATTATTCAGAAAGATGGATCGATACGATGGATTGCAGATTATGGACATTTTCTGCACACAGAGACACAGGGTGATATTTTTTATGTCTTTATTGATGATAATACAGAGCGGATGAAACATTATATGACAGAGCAAGTTCAGCGTCAGAATTTGTTGGAATCTGCATTGAGTCAGGCTCAGACTGCCAACATTGCAAGAAATACATTTCTGCAAAATATGTCCCATGATATTCGGACGCCGCTCAACGTAATTATTGGATACACGGAGCTTGCCAAAAAGCACAAGATGGAACAGAGCAAGGTTGAGAATTATCTAAACCAAATTTGTGCTGCGAGCGAACAGCTTCTTTCGATTGTAAAGGCTTCTCTGGAGGTTACGCGCATTGAGTCCGGCAAAGTATATCTGGTGGAGAATATTGTTGCATTAGATGACCTGCTGGCGGACATAGAACACTCTATACGACCGCAAGTGAAGGCAAAGGCAATTCACTTTACAGTGGATCGATCACAAGTGAGACATAATGTGATTTGTATTGATGATATTCGGATGAAGGAAATCTTATTTCAGCTTTTGGATAACGCATTGAAGTATACACAGCAGGGAGGTTTTGTCCGTCTAACAGTTATTGAAACAGAGGCCAAAATGAGTCGATATGCGCAGTTTGTATTTATCGTAGAAGACAATGGAAGAGGAATCGCACAGGAGTTTAGAAAAGATTTATTTCGGCCGTTTGAGCGGGAGCAGAATACAACCAAGAGCGGTGTGTTGGGTACTGGACTTGGACTGAGCGTGGTGAAGAGTCTTTTGGAGTTGATGGAGGGCAGTATTGAGGTTGAGAGTAATGTTGGACAGGGCAGCAAATTCCTTATTCGTCTGCTTTTAAAGGTTCCAGAGGAGCTGTCAGAAGAAAATCCAATTTTGGTGGATTCTAATAACAATATCAATTTAGAAGGGAAACGGATTCTTCTAGTGGAGGACAATGAGATTAACCGTGAGATTGCACAGGAATTGCTTATGGATGAGGGGTATCTTGTCGAGACAGCAAATGATGGCAGTGTGGCGGTAGAAATGATTAAAAATGCCAGTCCATCTTATTATTCTCTTGTCTTGATGGACATTCAAATGCCGGTTATGGACGGATACACAGCTACAAGGGAAATTCGAGCTTTGCAGGATAAGAATCTTGCAGGGATTCCAATTATCGCACTGTCTGCAAATGCATTTGCGGAGGATTATAAACGGTCGATTGAGGCAGGCATGGATGCACATGTCCCAAAGCCGATACAGATGGAAGAACTTCAGGAAACGATTCGGCATGTGCTTGGAAGAAACAAACAGGCATAGATTGCCTGCACATTAGCAGAGTGAAACGGGGAGTGTGTCTATGGATTTGAGTGTTGTGATACCAGCGTGCAATTGGAAACAAATTGTAGATGATAGGGTTTCTTGGGAATCAGAAGCAAAGTGGTATAGTCCTCCCAAAGCAGGTGTAGGTGAATTTGGACAACGTGATTCGGTCTCCCCAGAAAAGTGGTATAAACGAATTGCCGCATGTCTTAGAAGTGTTACAAGATGCCCGCGGGAGACAATAGAGATGGAGTGTATTGTGCTTAATATCAGCGCGTCGGATGAGACTGCTGCCGTGGTCAATCGATATATTCAGCGAGACAAACGTATTAAGTTGATAGTGATACCAGAAGAATGTAAAGACACGGATGTGCGCAACATTGGGATTGAGATGGCATCAGGAAATTATATTCTGTTTCTGGATGCGCGGGACAGGCTCTGTGAAGATGCATGGGAACAGATAGAGGCAGCAGTGCTTGAGGAGTATGCGGACTTTATAGCGTACAGTTATATTACATGCCAAGTAAAAAAGAAATATAAAAAACGCTATCTGGAAGATGGAGTGGCGTATGATCTTATCTACAAGGACAATGGAAAATTAAAGGCGCAGATGCTGCCGATTTCGGATGTGATATCAACAGATATGCAGGAAGCGTGCCAATTGATGTACACAGAACCAGTATTTCATACATGTTGGGGAAAACTTTTTAAAAATAGAATTATTAGAGATAATCATATTAGATTTAGAGCAGATGTTCTGATTGGCGCGGATTTTTTATTCGTATCAGAATATTTTGAGCATTGTGAAAATTATTTTATGACAAAGGCAATGATTTATTATTTTGAGCGAAAAGACAGAAGCATTATGGAGTATTACCCCATAAAAAAACTGGTGGATTTTATTAAAATCGTTTATACATATCATGTGGAGACAGTAAAACGATATCATGATAAGATACTGACAAATGATATGCATGAGTATTATATTAAGGTTTTGACGGTGCTCTTTTATGCGTATGTTCGAGAATATAATTTCGATAAGAAAACAATAGAGTATCTTTTTGCCAATGCACTAGAAACTGAGACTGTGCGCAGGATTCTTGACGCAGCGGCGTCTTGTTCGTTTTCCTCTGCGCTAAGACGACACGAATATCGTTTGCTCTGTGAGGGAAATACGACAAAGATTAGAAAGTATTTTGCACGGAGAGTAAAACTATCGCGGACACATGTGTGGCTTGATGAGTGGATATAATGAGTGGATATAGAAGGGATATTATGATTGTAAGACAGAAAAAAAATCAAAAAAGAATATGGAGAATACAGATAGGCGCTTTTGTGTTTATGTTTGTGATAATGATGGGAGGCTGCGCAAAAAAGCCAGAAAATATCAATTTGACTGCTGGAATGGAATTAGTGGATCAGTATGATTTTCAGGGTGCGATGGAAAAGTTTGAGCAGGCGCTGCTGGACAAGGAAGACATGGAGCTTTCATACAGGGGACAAGGAATCGCTTATATGGGACTTGGAAATTATGCGGAGGCAGAAACTGCTTTTCTCAATGCAATTAAATTTGCTGGGGATCGATTGACAGCACTTGAGTATGATATCAATTATTATCTTGCATCTGCTTATATGAAACAGAAAAAATATGCGCAGGCAGAGGAGATTTACTCGGCGATTATCGCGTTGAAGAAAAAGGAGAAGGAAGCTTATTATCTGCGCGCATGCGCAATACTGCGCCAAAATCGGTATGAGGAGGCTGTCGCGGATTTTGAGAAGGCGTTTGCGCTGGATTCTGGCAATCTTGAGCTGGTGACAGATGCTTATGTGGAAATGCAGGCAGCAGGGTTTGGCGAGCAGGGAAAGACATATGTGCAGGCATTTTTAGACGAGAATAAGAAGTTAAAAGATGGAGAGAAGGGAATTTTGTATTATTATCTTGAAGACTATCAAAATGCGCAAATTTATCTTGATAGCTCAATAAAGGGAAATGACCCAAAACTTTCTATGATATTAGGACAGACTTATGAGAAACTTGGTGATATGAACTACGCGGCGATGGTATATCAAACATATTTGGACAACAATCAACCGGACGCAGCACTTTATAACAGCCTTGGTATCTGTCTGATGAATCAGCAGAAATATGAGGAGGCAGCAACAGCATTTGAGAAGGGAATTGCTATGGGAAGTTCTGCGTATCTCCAAGAACTACGGTTTAACCAGATTGTCGCAAAAGAGTATATGGGAAGTTTTGCAGAGGCAAAAACCATGCTGCAGGAATATTTAAAAATATATCCCGACGACGCGAAGGCAAAGAAGGAGAATGAATTTTTAAAAACTCGATAGTTACACAAAACACTAGATATTGTATTCGACAAAAAACAACAAATGATATTTAGTAGTGTTCGATTGACTTCGTATATTTCATCTGCTATCATTGATTCATTAAGTTCTGCAATATAATTGAGTGAAGGAGTCGGTTTTAATGTTTCAAGTGATAAAGAGAGATGGAAGTAAGGCAGCGTTTTGTCTGGACAAGATTAGTGGTGCGATTATTAAGGCATTCAATGCGACACAGATGCAATTTGATCAGGATATGATTGATTTGCTGGCTCTGCGCGTCACAGCAGATTTTCAGAGCAAGATAAAAGATGGCAGCGTCCATGTGGAGGATATTCAGGACAGTGTGGAAAAAGTGTTGGAACAGGCAGGTTATACAGAGACTGCAAAGGCATTTATCCTATACAGAAAGCACCGTGAGAAAATGCGCAATATGAAATCTACAATTCTGGATTATAAGGAGGTTGTGGATAGCTATGTAAAGGTTGAGGATTGGAGAGTGAAAGAGAACTCGACAGTCACTTATTCGGTTGGTGGGCTAATTCTTTCCAATTCTGGGGCAGTTACAGCAAACTACTGGCTGTCTGAAATCTATGATGAGGAGATTGCCAACGCGCACAGAAATGCAGATATTCATATTCATGATTTGTCCATGCTCACAGGATACTGTGCAGGCTGGTCTTTAAAACAACTTATTAGAGAAGGACTTGGCGGTATTCCAGGAAAAATTACTTCCGCACCTGCGCGGCATTTATCTGTACTTTGTAGTCAGATGGTCAATTTCCTTGGCATTATGCAGAATGAATGGGCGGGCGCGCAGGCATTTTCTTCATTTGATACATATCTTGCGCCCTTTGTAAAGGTGGACAATCTTTCTTATAACGAAGTGAAAAAGTGCATCGAATCGTTTATCTATGGGGTTAACACGCCGAGCCGCTGGGGAACACAGGCGCCATTTAGCAATATTACATTGGACTGGACTGTTCCAAATGACCTTGCAAATCTTCCGGCAATTGTGGGTGGCGAGGAGATGGCATTTACCTATGGGGATTGCAAGACGGAGATGGATATGGTCAATAAGGCGTTTATTGAGACAATGATTGAAGGTGACGCCAACGGACGTGGATTTCAATATCCAATTCCTACTTATTCTATAACACGTGATTTTGATTGGTCAGACACAGAAAATAATCGTTTACTGTTTGAGATGACTGCAAAGTACGGAACCCCTTATTTTTCAAATTATATTAATTCGGATATGGAGCCGTCAGATGTGCGCAGTATGTGTTGTCGGCTGCGTCTTGATTTGCGAGAGCTGCGCAAGAAGACTGGTGGATTTTTCGGTTCTGGGGAAAGTACAGGAAGCGTTGGTGTTGTGACAATCAATTTGCCGCGGATTGCCTATCTTGCTGTGGACGAGGCAGACTTTTATAAGCGGCTTGACCGATTAATGGATATCAGTGCACGTTCGCTGAAGATAAAACGCAATGTGATTTCCAGACTTTTGGAGGAGGGGTTGTATCCTTATACAAAGCGTTATCTTGGCAAGTTTGACAATCATTTTTCGACCATTGGACTGATTGGCATGAATGAGGCGGGACTCAATGCGAAATGGTTGCGCGCCGATCTTTCTCACAAGGAAGTACAACAGTTTGCAAAGGATGTCTTAAATCATATGAGAGCGCGCTTGTCTGATTATCAGGAGCAATATGGGGATTTGTATAATCTGGAAGCAACCCCTGCAGAGAGTACAACATACCGGCTTGCAAAGCATGATAAGGAGCGTTGGAGTGACATTATTACTGCTGGAAAGGAAGGAGACAAGCCGTATTATACCAATTCTTCTCACTTGCCAGTAGATTATACCACAGATATCTTTGACGCGCTTGATATACAAGATGAACTGCAAACGCTCTACACGTCAGGAACCGTATTTCATGCATTCCTAGGAGAAAAGCTTCCTGACTGGAGGGCTGCGGCGAATTTGGTTCGGACAATTGCTTCGCACTATAAACTGCCATATTATACAATGTCTCCAACGTATTCTATTTGCAGCGAACATGGATATCTGACAGGGGAGCAGAAAAATTGTCCGAAATGTGGAAAACCTACGGAAATATATAGTCGAATTACAGGGTATTACAGACCTGTGCAGAACTGGAATGACGGCAAACTGCAAGAATATCAGAATCGCACAGAGTATCGAATGGGTAACAGTATCAAGAAACCTGTTTTTTCGGAGATAGAGAAAATAGAATGTACAGATACAAGTTTTAGAAAGTCTGACAGCAAAAAAAATATGTATTTGTTTACGACAAAGACCTGTCCAAACTGTAATCTGGCGAAAAAATATCTTCAAAATGTCGATTATACAATTGTGGATGCGGAGGAAAATATGGACCTTGCAGTGAAATATGGTGTTATGCAGGCGCCAACTCTTGTAATTGTAGCTGGACAATCAGAGCAGAAGTATGTTAATGTATCTAATATAAGGAAATATGCAGAACTGCTGAGAGCGGAATAAATGGAGGGAACATATGATTGATAAATTGATTGAAAAGATACAAAAGACAGGAGCACCGATTGTAGTGGGGCTTGATCCAATGCTAAAATTTATACCAGACCATATTTTAAAGCAGGCTTTTGCAGAAAAAGATGAGACTTTAGAGGGAGCAGCAGAGGCAGTATGGCAGTTTAACAAGGCGATTATCGATCAGATTGCGGATCTGATTCCAGCGGTCAAGCCGCAAATTGCTATGTACGAACAGTTTGGAGTGCCAGGGCTTTCTGTATTTCAAAAGACAGTTGCGTACTGTAAGGAAAAGGGATTGATTGTAATTGGGGATATTAAGAGAGGAGATATTGGGTCTACTTCGGCTGCGTATGCGACAGCCCATCTTGGTAAAGTGAAGGTGGGCGGCAGTTTTTGTTCTGCGTTTGACGAAGATTTTGTGACGGTTAATCCGTATTTGGGTTCAGATGGTGTACAGCCCTTTATTGATGTGTGCAAGGAGGAACAGAAAGGTATCTTTATCCTTGTGAAGACCTCCAATCCAAGCAGTGGTGAATTTCAGGACCAATTTGTAAAATCTGGTGTGACTGCCGGTGCGATAGGAGCGCAGATGGGGGGAATTACATTTGAGGACAAACCACTTTATGAGGTTGTTGGAGAGAAAGTTGCAGAGTGGAGTGCGCAGTGCATGGGGGTGAATGGCTACAGCAGTATCGGTGCAGTGGTGGGCGCAACATATCCAGAGCAGGGCAAGATTCTGCGGAAAGTGATGCCGCATTCGTTTATTTTGGTGCCAGGTTACGGTGCGCAGGGCGGAACAGGAAAAGATTTGATACACTTCTTTGATGAGAACAGACTTGGCGCGATTGTAAATTCTTCCAGAGGAATTATTGCGGCATATCAGAATGAAAAATATGATAAATTTGGTCCAGAACATTTTGCAGATGCATCCAGACAGGCAGTGATGGATATGATTACAGATATCGATCAGGCATTTGCAGGCGTCGGAAAATAAAATACGTCAAATAAAAGAAATGATATACGGAGGTACGGGGAAGATGGAACAATACAAAAAAGAGTTTATTGAATTTATGGTGGACAGTGATGTGCTTAAATTCGGTGACTTTACATTGAAGAGTGGGCGCAAATCTCCATTTTTTATGAATGCGGGAGCCTATGTTACTGGCTCACAACTTCGCAGACTTGGAGAGTATTATGCAAAGGCAATTTATGATAATTATGGAACAGATTTTGATGTACTTTTTGGACCAGCATACAAAGGTATTCCGCTTTCTGTTGCGACGGCAATAGCGTTTAGTGAGCTGTATGATAAGGATATTAGATACTGTTCAAACAGAAAAGAGATAAAGGACCACGGTGATGTGGGAATCTTGCTTGGCAGCAGTTTGAATGATGGGGACAGAGTTGTTATTATAGAGGATGTGACGACCTCTGGCAAATCGATAGAGGAGACGTTCCCTATTTTAAAGGAACAAGCAAATGTTGATGTTGTGGGATTGATGGTGAGCCTAAATCGTCAGGAACGCGGGAAGACACAAAAGAATGCGCTTGCAGAGATTCGCGAGGTATATGGAATTGAGACGGGTGCAATTGTCACTATGGAAGAGGTTGTGGAACACTTGTATCGTCAGCCATACAATGGCAGGGTGATAATTGATGATGAGATGAAGGAAGCCATTGATGCGTATTATGCGCAGTATGGTGCAAAATAAAAAAAGTTGTGGAATGGAGGGGAAGTATGGACGAGAAAATATATAAGACAATGGGACGCTCAGGAGCGCTTTCAATCGTGTTGGGTGTGGTGTCCATTGTTGTGGGGCTTACAAGTGGAGTGATGCTTTTGATAAGCGGGGGCAGGCTTTTAGCTGGTAAATCTAAGATATTATACTGAGCGTCAGATAAATCTGCCCTGAGTATATTTTAGCGGCGTGGGCATTTCATACGGAATGCCCATTTCCCATGCAAACGGGCCAAAAAAATTGGTGGAAACTAATCGGTGTTTATTGAGAGTGGGGATAAGCAAATTGCCTGGTCGATTGCAAATGGACGTTGGAGGAATTGAGATATGTTTCGGATTTTTGGCAGAAAAGGTTATATTTTTACAGATAAGAAAAATCCAAGATGGGGTATTATGTCATCAATATTAGGTTTCATTGCGTGCAGTTCTGTCTGCATAGCAGTCTACCTGACTTTTCTAAATAGAGGAGACGCGCTAATGCAGTATGGAGTTGTGATTGTCCTCGCTATAATTTATGCTGTGGCAGGGTTGGTGATGGGGGTACGCTCATTGATGGAGAAAGATATTTTTCGTTTTTTTCCAATTGTCGGTATCTTGTTAAATCTGCTGGCAATATCAGCCAGCGGAGGTATATTTTATTTAGGAGTGATTTGAGATGGATATTATAACAGAACGATATCAGCTTTCCTGCGAACGCATCAAAGAGATTGCCACAACGCAGGAAGTGGCTGAGAATTATAAAGATTTTTTTCAGAGGACAGCAGATTTTATTTTGATGGTGGTAAATGCATGTGACAACAGAAATAAAATTGTGGGACTTGAGGCGCTGCGTGCAGAGAATCGGGCGCTGTATCAAGATATTTTTGATGCACAGTATGCGCAAAGCTATGCAAATCCTTCCTTTGCCTGTGCACGGTTTGGACAGGAGATGGGAAGACTGTTGTCCTTTTTGTACACGGAGATTCGCGCAATGATACCATATGCCTTTGAGCAGGATTTGGAGGAGATGGTTATTCGGATGGAGCTCTTTGTGGAAATTTACTATGCATTTTCACACACAGAATCAGAGAAAGAGCTTATGACACTGCCAGAGGAAGCGGCGATTCCGAATATAGAGGATATTAAAAGTACACTGTACTGGTTTGTGAGTGACTATTCGGAGACTTCCACTGGACGCCGTGTACGTAGTCTAGTTGATGCGGACTGTGATTTTGCGGTTCGTATTGTGATGGACAGCGATTTGAGGGATTTGAGATATTTGTATCGCTATGGGGAGTATGTGTCGTCAGATGTGGAGAAGATGGCAGCATACTTAAATTCATTGCCAGAGGAACGCATTCAACTGATGGCAGACACATATACAGAAGGGTATCGCATTGGGTTTGTAAAGGCGCATATCAATCTTGACAAGAAAGAAACTGTGGACTTGCATTATATGTTAGGATTTGAGCGCGTGGTGCGTGCAGCAATTGCCAATTTTGCAAAAATGGGATTAAAGCCAACGATATATCGGTGTGAGAACAATATTTTTAATAAAAATGTTGTGCGCAAAAAAGGATATTTTGGGGCAGATGCAAACAGACAGTATCTGTATGACCACAAAGATGATATTGCACTTTTTCTTGACAAAAAGCTGATGAGCAGAAATCTTGAAGTGCTGAAACTTGCCTATGAGGCAGTAAAGGAAAAAGCTGCGGTTTATGCGGGGCCAGCGGTCATTGAGGTCTTTGGTGAGACACCTTTTACACCAGAGTCAAAGAGTGCGGCATGTAGTCTCAACGCAGAACAGCAGAAATTGTCCGCAGAATTAAGAGGTGCGTCCGCAGACATTATCAGCCAATATATCAATCAGGCGGAGCGGAGTTTTACGATTATTGCATTTCCTGTTCCAGGTATTGGGGAACAGTTTGGGGAGATTTTTGACGAGACAATCCGATTAAATACATTGGACTACAAGACTTATGAGCGTATACAAGCGAAGATAATTGACACACTTAACAAGGCAGCGTATGTAGAAGTTAAAGGTATGAATGGAAATCGAACAGATATTTGCATTGCGCTTTATCCAATTGTTGACCCAGAGAAGGAAGCGATATTTGAAAATTGTGTTGCGGATGTCAATATTCCTGTCGGTGAGGTGTTTACATCACCGGTGCTTGAGGGAACCAATGGAAAACTTCATGTTCGCCGCGTTTTCCTAAATGAATTGGAATATCACAATCTGGAGATTGATTTTCAAGATGGTATGATTGCGGATTACACCTGTACAAATTTTGAGGACAAGGATAAAAATAAAGAATATGTGAAGGCAAATGTGCTCTTTCACTACGATACGCTTCCTATGGGAGAGTTTGCGATTGGCACAAACACAACGGCATATATGACCGCGAAAAAATATGATATTGCAAGACTTTTCCCAATACTGATTGCAGAGAAAACTGGACCACACTTTGCGGTTGGGGATACCTGCTATGCAAGAAGTGAGGAGGTTCGGGTTTTTAATGAGGACGGAAAGGAAGTAGTTGCGAAAGAGAATGCTATCTCCAGACTGCGAAAGACTGAGCCATCGAAGGCGTATTTTGTATGTCATACAGATATTACGATTCCGTATGATGAGCTGGGGAGCATTGTTGCGTATGCTTGTGATGGTACTGCATATCCTATTATTGAGTGCGGAAGATTTGTGTTGGCGGGCACAGAGGAACTCAATAATGCTTTTGAGACAATATAAAAGAAAAATTTGTTGACGGATCGACCTATTGTTTGTAAACTATAGGAAAAGAAGTAATTTTTTGGTTGGAGGTTTATTATGGCACAGGTTGGTATTGTGATGGGTTCTGATTCGGATATGCCTGTTATGGCAAAGGCCGCAGAGATATTAGAGAAACTTGGGATTTCCTATGAGATGAGAATTATTTCAGCACACAGGGAACCAGATGTATTTTTTTCCTATGCGAAGACTGCGGAGGAGAAAGGCTTTAAGGTGATTATTGCAGGCGCGGGAATGGCGGCGCATTTGCCAGGAATGTGTGCAGCGATTTTTCCAATGCCAGTGATCGGTATTCCAATGCACACGACTTCGCTGGGAGGGCGTGATTCGCTGTATTCTATTGTGCAGATGCCATCGGGGATTCCGGTGGCGACAGTTGCGATTAACGGCGGTGCAAACGCGGGACTGCTGGCGGCAAAGATTCTTGCGACATCGGACAGTGCGCTGCTTGCAAAGCTAAAAGATTATGCCGCAGATCTTGGGGAACAAGTGATGAAAAAAGATGCGCAATTGCAGGAGATTGGGTATCAAGAGTACTTGAAAAAGTAGTGTGAGGGAGGAAAATATGGATTACAAGAATGCAGGGGTAGATATTGAAGCTGGATATCAGTCCGTAGAGCTTATGAAACAGTATGTGAAAGAGACAATTAGACCAGAGGTGCTCGGCGGGATTGGCGGTTTTTCAGGTGCCTTTTCTATGGAAAAGTTTAAAAACATGGAAAAGCCAACACTGGTTTCCGGCACAGATGGAGTTGGAACAAAAATTAAGCTGGCATTTTTGCTGGAGAAACATGATACTGTGGGAATTGACTGCGTTGCAATGTGTGTCAATGATATCGCCTGCGCAGGCGGTGAACCGTTATTTTTCCTTGATTATATTGCTTGTGGCAAAAATGAGCCCACAAAGATTGCGACGATTGTAAAAGGTGTAGCGGAGGGCTGCAAACAGTGCGGTGCTGCGTTGATTGGAGGCGAGACCGCAGAGCATCCAGGACTGATGCCGGAGGATGAATATGACCTTGCAGGGTTTGCAGTGGGCGTGGTGGATGAAAAAGATCTGATTACAGGCGCCGATTTAAAGGCGGGAGATGTGTTGCTTGGAATTGCTTCAAGTGGGGTGCACAGCAATGGATTTTCGCTTGTCAGAAAAGTGTTTGACATGACTAGAGAAAGTTTGGATACCTATTATGATGAGCTGGGAAAGACACTTGGGGAGGCGTTGATTCAACCGACTATTATTTATGTGAAAGCACTGCAAAGTGTTAAGGAAGCCGGTGTCAAAATTAAGGCGTGCAGTCATATTACGGGCGGCGGATTTTATGAGAATGTTCCGCGTATGCTCCATGATGGTGTACAGGCTGTGATTAGAAAAGACAGCTACGAAGTTCCGGCAATTTTTCAATTGTTACAGAAAAAAGGTGCGATAGAGGATCATGTGATGTACAATACGTACAACATGGGTATTGGCATGATTCTGGCAGTAGATCCTGTCAATGTGGAGAAAACGATGGAAGCTATCAAAGCTTCTGGTGAGGTTTGTTATGTGATCGGTGAGATACGAGACGGCGAAAAGGGAGTAACGATATGCTAAGAGTATGTGTGTGTGTGTCTGGAGGTGGGACGAATCTTCAGGCACTTATGGATGCAATTGATTCAGGAACTGTCACAAACACACAAATTGTAAGGGTGATCAGCAACAATAAAGGTGCATATGCATTAGAACGGGCAGAGAAAAAGGGGATTGATGCTATTGTGGTATCACCAAAAGATTACGAGAGCAGAGAACTTTTCAATGATGCACTTTTACAGAGCGTCGATGAGGCGAAGCCTGATTTAATTGTGTTGGCAGGATTTCTGGTAGTGCTTCCGCCCAAGATGATTCAGAAGTATGAAGGGCGTATCATTAATATTCACCCAGCGCTGATTCCATCATTTTGTGGTAAGGGGTACTATGGACTTCATGTGCATGAGGCAGTACTTGCGCGGGGTGTGAAGATTACAGGAGCGACGGTTCATTATGTGGATGAAGGAACAGACACTGGACCAATATTATTGCAGAAAGCGGTTGAGGTCTTGCCAGAAGATACGCCTCAGATACTTCAGCAGCGTGTTATGGAGCAGGCGGAGTGGGTGATACTGCCGCAGGCAGTCAATATGATAGCGAATGGCTATGGAAAGGACATAAAAAACAAATGAAAGTTTTAATTGTAGGAAGTGGCGGACGAGAACATGCGATTGCATTAAGCGTATTGAAAAGTCCAAAGGTGGATCAAATCTATTGTGCTCCTGGAAATGCGGGTATCGGGCAAATTGCAGAATGTGTTCCAATTGGCGCTATGGAATTTGACAAACTTGTGGCATTTGCAAAAGAAAAACAGATTGATCTCACAATTATTGGCATGGATGACCCGCTGGTGGGTGGACTGACTGACATGTTTGAGGAGGCGGGACTTAGGGTATTTGGACCGAGGAAAAATGCTGCAATATTGGAAGGTTCCAAGGCATTTTCAAAAGATTTGATGAAAAAATATCAGATACCGACGGCTGCATACGAAACCTTTGATGATGCGGACAAAGCGTTAGCTTATCTTGAGACAGCGGATTTTCCCATTGTGTTAAAGGCAGATGGTTTGGCGCTTGGAAAAGGTGTGCTGATCTGTCAATCTCTTGCTGAGGCCAAAAAAGGGGTGCGCACCATTATGTTGGATAAACAGTTTGGTGCCGCTGGAAATCGTATGGTTATTGAGGAGTTTATGACAGGGCGCGAGGTATCGGTACTGTCTTATGTGGATGGGAAGACAATTAAAACAATGACTTCTGCGCAGGACCACAAAAGAGCACAGGATGGAGATCAAGGGTTGAATACAGGCGGTATGGGAACATTTTCGCCAAGTCCTTTTTATACAGAAGAAGTTGATGCATTCTGCCAAAAGTATATTTATCAGGCGACAGTCGATGCAATGGCAGCAGAGGGAAGAGAATTTAAAGGGATTATCTTTTTCGGTTTGATGCTGACTTCCAAAGGGCCAAAAGTGCTAGAGTATAATGCACGATTTGGGGACCCAGAGGCACAAGTCGTACTTCCGCGCATGAAGACGGATATTATAGAAGTTATGGAGGCTTGTATTGATGGGACACTGGATGCAGTCGATCTGCAATTTGAAGAGAACGCTGCGGTCTGTGTAGTGCTTGCAAGTGACGGGTATCCTGTTCATTATGACAAAGGTCTGGAGATTAGAGGTCTGGAACAGTTTGAGGGCAAAGATGGATATTATTGTTTTCATGCGGGCACAAAGCTTGATGAAAATGGAAAATTTGTTACCAATGGAGGGCGCGTGTTGGGTGTGACAGCTAAGGGAGCAGATTTAAAGGAAGCGCGGGCAAACGCTTATGCAGCGGCAGCATGGATTGATTTTGATAATAAGTATATGCGCCATGATATCGGGAAAGCGATTGACGAGGCGTAAACGGGGAGTAAAAGGATGAAAGAGAACAAAAGAAACTGGATAAAGCATATATTTGCATTGCTGTTATTCTGCATTACATTAAATGTTGGAATGATAAGCTTTGCTGACGGACAGGGAACCGTAAAGGTTAAGAGTGCTGCAATTAGAGCATCAGCAGATGCAAAAAGTGAGCAGATTGGAAGCGTGAAACAGGGAAAAACGGTTGATATTGCTGGACAGACAACGGGAACAGACGGCAAAGTTTGGTATCAGGTTTATGTGGATTCCAATACAAAGGGATATATTAGAGGCGATTTGTTAGATGTGAAAGATGCTTCTGCAATCAATACGATTCAGGGCAGCGCATCTTCCTCCTCCTCTAATTCCTCGACGACAACGGCAACGCCAGTTGAAGCCAAGAAGGTTACTGTCAAGGATAATGGTAGACGTATCCGATCAGGAGCTTCCACCAACCATGATATTGTGGCGACGGTAAATAAAGGAATGGTATTGACTGTAACCGGTGAAGCACAGGGCTCAGATGGAAAGTGGTATCAGGTATCTTTTAATCACAATGACAAAGAGGTGACTGGATTTATACGAGCTGATCTTGTGACAACAGATAACGTACCAGCCGATACAGCGACTTCTCAAATTACAGGAGAACAAAATCCAGGGGAGGAGACACCCGAGACAGAGCCAGTGGAGGAACCGCCGGTGGAGGAACCGCCAGCACAGCCAGAGCCAGTACAGAATACAGTTACAATTATGGATACTGACGAGGAACCGCCTTATATACTGCCAGGATTTGAGTTGGCGTCCCTTAAGATTAGTGAAAATCAGAGCTGCAAGGGATATTCTAATGGAACATTTGTTCTACTCTATGGACGGAGACAGGATGGTGAGGAAGGTTGGTTTCTCTGCGACAAACAGGAAGATGTTTATCAGAGATATGTTTACACTGCACAGGGTGTAAAAGTGCCTAGCAAGCTGGAGAGTGGTGTTGGACTGATTCCAGTGATTGTGTTAATGGTGATTGTTATTATATTGGTGGCAGTGATTGGTTTGCTGTTGCTGAAACTGAAAGGACAAGGGGGTTCTCGTAAAGGTTATGATGACGACGAGGAAGATGAAGATTATCCAGAGGATGATATTGAGGACCTTGAAGAAATAGAAGAGGAAGAACCGAAACCAGTGCGCCGTCCGCAAGGACCACAGCCAGTGCGCCGTCCGCAGCCAAGTGCCCAGCAAGGACCACAGCCAGTGCGTCGCCCACAGGGAGGCGGGGCACCACAGGAGACACAGCCAGTGCGTCGTCCGCAGGGAGGAAATGCGCCGCAGGGAGGTCAGCCCCCAAGGCGTCCGCAAACCCAGCAGTTGCCAAGACGTCCGCAGGGAGGCGGTATACCACAGGAGCCGCAGCCGCAAAGACGTCCGCAGGGAGGCGGGGCACCACAGGGAGGTCAGCCCCCAAGGCGTCCGCAACCTGGTGCCCAGCAAGGACCACAGCCAGTACGACGTCCGCAGCCGCAGGGGGAGCGTGTGCCAAATGAGCGACCTCAAGGTTATAAGGCAAAGAATCTCCTAGAAGAGGATGCAGATATGGATTTTATGGATATAGAATAGGGATTTTAAGGCAGAGGGACTTGTCTGATTGCAAAGGTCAGGCAGGTTCTTTTGCGAAGGGGCGTGGGAAGAATGTATATAGAGATTGATTTTAACAGTGATGAGGCTCTTTATCTGCAGTTGCGCAACCAGATTATCATTGGGATAGCCACGTCTCAGTTTCAGGAGGGAGATGCACTCCCTTCTGTAAGACAGCTTGCAGATACGATAGGAATCAATATGCATACGGTCAACAAAGCATACTCTGTTCTCAAACAGGAAGGCTTTGTGAAAGTGGACAGACGAAAAGGAGCGGTGATTGCAATCGATATTGACAAGATGCAGGCGAGGGAGGACCTAAAGCGCAATATGCAGGTGCTGTTGGCAAAGAGTAGCTGCAAACAGATATCGAGAGAGGAAGTTCATGCTCTGATCGATGAGATATACGAAGGCTATGAAACGGAAATCTGATTATACTCATGGCAATTTCATTGACCATGAGTATAAATAAATAGGACATGGAGGCATAGAAAAAATGCAGCAATTTACAGATAAGGCAAAGGTGGCGCTGCAAAAGGCTGCCAAGGCCGCAAAAGATCTGCATCAAAGCTATATCGGGAGCGAGCATATACTTGTGGGGCTTGTAAAGGAAAAGACAGGTGTTGCAGCGAGAGTGCTCGCAGAGAACGGTGTGGATGAGGTGCAGCTCATCAGTATGATTAAAGAGTTGATTGCACCGGAGGGAAATGTTGCAATACTTGAGCGAGATGGCTATTCTCCGCGGGCTGCAAAGGTGCTTGAGGACAGTCACAGACTAGCAGAGAAATATAAAAATCAAATGACAGGAACAGAGCACATTTTGTTGGCAATGCTTAGAGAAGGCGAGAATGTAGGATTGCGGCTTTTGAACACTATTGGCATCAATGTGCAGAAACTGTATATGGATACACTGATTGCTATGGGAGAAGATATCAATCAGCATAAAGATGACTTAAACAAAAATCGCAACAAAAAGAAAAGAGATGGAACGACACAGACGCTAAATCAGTACAGCAGAGATTTGACGTATCTTGCCAAGGAGGGAAAACTAGATCCCGTAGTGGGCAGAGAGACAGAAATAATGCGTGTTGTACAGATTTTGTCAAGGCGCACGAAAAATAATCCCTGTCTAATCGGTGAGCCAGGTGTAGGTAAAACGGCGATTGCAGAGGGATTGGCGCTTCGGATTGTGAAAGGAGAAGTGCCGGATACAGTAAAAAATAAACGTGTTGTCACACTTGATCTCGCAGGAATGGTGGCAGGCTCTAAGTATCGTGGAGAGTTTGAGGAGCGCATTAAGCGGGTGATTCGGGAAGTTATTGATGCAGGTAATATTTATCTTTTTCTTGATGAAATTCACACATTAATTGGAGCCGGTGGCGCGGAGGGCGCAATTGATGCATCCAATATTCTCAAACCATCTTTGTCCAGAGGAGAGATACAGCTAATTGGCGCCACGACAATAGCAGAGTATCGAAAATATATTGAGAAAGATGCAGCGCTAGAAAGGCGTTTTCAGCCAGTGATGGTGGAGGAGCCAACAGAAAGTGAAGCGGTTGAGATTCTAAATGGAGTTGCATATAAGTACGAGGAACATCATAATGTGACCATTACGCAGGAGGCAATTGAGGCGGCAGTCAAACTTTCAGACCGATATATCAATGATAGAAATCTTCCAGATAAAGCCATTGACTTGATAGATGAGGCTTCCGCTGCAATTCGGCTCAAAAATATGAATGTGCCGGATAGCTTTAAGGAAATGACAGAGCAGATTAAGAAATATGATTTGCAAATAGAGCGTTCTATTCGGATGGAGGCTTACACGCAAGCCGCAGAATTGCGTAAAGCCCAAGATGAACTTATTAAAAAATATGACAAGGCTGTGACAAAATATGAGAAAAACCAGGAGGAGAGAAAACTGGTTGTGACAGAGAATGATATTGCGGAGGTCGTGGCTAATTGGACCAAGATACCAGTTAAAAAATTGACACAGAAGGAGAGTGAGCGGCTGTTAAAGTTAGAATCAATTCTTCATAAGCGTGTGATTGGTCAGGAGGAGGCAGTCAGTGCAGTTGCGCAGACAATGAAGCGCGGTCGTGTAGGATTGCAAGATCCTAATAGACCAATTGGTTCTTTTCTGTTTCTTGGTCCCACTGGTGTAGGTAAGACAGAATTATCTAAAGCTTTGGCAGAAGCAATGTTTGGATCTGAAAATGCGCTGATACGTGTAGATATGTCAGAGTATATGGAGTCGCATTCTGTATCCAAAATGGTAGGTTCTCCTCCAGGATATGTAGGCTTTGAGGAGGGCGGACAGCTCAGTGAGAAAGTGCGCAGATCCCCATATTCTGTAGTGCTGTTTGATGAGATTGAAAAGGCGCATCCAGACGTGTTTAATATTCTTTTGCAGGTGCTTGATGATGGGCATATCACAGATTCTAAAGGTAGAAAAGTGAGCTTTAAAAATACAATATTAATTATGACTTCCAATGCAGGTGCACAGCGTATTGTTGACCCAAAGAATCTTGGCTTTGCAGCGAAAAGAGATGCAGAAGCAGACTATAATAAAATGAAGTCTGGCGTTATGGAAGAGGTAAAGCGCCTCTTTAAACCGGAGTTTATTAACCGAATTGACGAGATTATGGTATTTCATCCGCTGACGGAACAGGATATGAAACAGATTGTCACACTTTTATCTAAGAATCTTTGTGAACGGTGCAGGGCACAAATGAATATTGATTTATCCTTCACCAATACTTTAAAGGAATATTTGGTGAAAAATCATTCTGAATTAAAGATGGGTGCAAGACCACTGAAACGTGCGATACAAAATGTAGTGGAAAATGAGCTTGCCACTGCGATTTTGGAAGGAAGGGTTAAGAGAGGGGATACTGTGAGTGCTGGCGTGCGCGGTGACAAGGTAATTTTTACCGTCAAAGAGCCTAAGGAAGTATCATCTTAATTTTTAACAATAATTGTGGAAAAAGAGAAAAATATAGTATATTATTATAATGTAATGTACAATTTAATTCTTATAACTTTTAGGAGGACAAATGAAATGGCAGTAATTGATGAATTGCTACGTTCCGAGAGTAACGGAAATATCAGCTTTGGTAATCACGAGCTGGCGGCAAAGGCAAAGCTTGAGGATTATGAACACGCTGGGGATATGTATAAGGTAAAAACCTTTCAGGCGATGACTAAGCTGGAGAAAAATGGTTTGTTTTTGTACGAATCAGTTCCGGGTACCTCCGTTCATAATTTTTGTGAGAGCGAAAGCGGAATTTCTTTTACGGTGGAGGGCAGTCAGGATGCACAGATTACAGTGGGCACAGAGGATGATTGTGAGTATGAAGTAATTGTGGCAGGAGAAAGCGCAGGTGTCATGAAGACAAATCTTTCTGGAAAGCTCAGCATTAGTGTAGAACTGGAAGGCTCTGGTGAAGTTGCAGTGAAAATTATAAAGAAATAGACAAAAGATACCTCCTCATTTGAGGAGGTATCTTTATGGAGGTATACATGGCAAAAAAAAATACCACCGTATTTTTCTGTCAGGAATGCGGACATGAATCTTCAAAGTGGATGGGGCAATGTCCTGCCTGCAAAAAGTGGAATACATTTGTGGAGGAGAAGGTTAGTGCAGCAAGCAGTACAAAGATTACACCATTTCGAGAGATAGCAAAACCTGTCGAGATCGGGTCCATATCTATGCGGGAAGAAGATCGGATGCAAACGGGGATAGCAGAGTTAGACCGTGTTCTGGGTGGGGGAATTATGCATGGTTCTCTGACTCTGGTAGGCGGCGATCCTGGTATTGGCAAATCGACATTGCTGTTGCAAATGTGCAGATTGCTTGCCAATGCAGGCAGGAAAGTGCTTTATATCTCTGGGGAGGAGTCCTTAAAGCAGATTAAGCTTCGAGCTGTTCGGATAGGAGAGTTTAAAGATACAATGTTGCTGTTGTGTGAGACAGATCTTGGTGTTGTGGAGGAGACAATACGACATACAGAACCAGAAGTGGTTATTATTGACTCTATACAGACGATGTATCAAGAATCCGTTGCATCTGCGCCGGGAAGCGTCTCGCAGGTGCGGGAGGCAACAAATGTATTTTTGCAGTTGGCAAAGGGAATGGGACCTGCAATTTTTATTGTGGGACATGTGACAAAAGAGGGGACTGTAGCTGGACCGAGAGTTTTAGAGCATATGGTGGATACCGTTTTGTATTTTGAGGGAGACAGATATGCATCCTACAGGATATTGCGCGGTGTGAAAAATCGTTTTGGCTCTACCAATGAAATTGGTGTGTTTGAGATGCGCAAGGAAGGGCTGATTGAGGTTGAAAATCCTTCAGAGTACATGTTAAGTGGCAAGCCAATTGGGGCAAGCGGGTCTGTGGTAGTCTGTTCTGTAGAGGGAACCAGACCGATTTTAATAGAAATACAGGCGTTGGTGTGTAGGACAAACTTTGGCATACCAAGGCGTCAGACAACGGGTACGGATTTTAATAGAGTGAATTTGTTGATGGCAGTCCTGGAAAAAAGATTGGGATTACAGATTGGAGACTGTGATGCCTATGTGAATATTGCAGGTGGTATGAAGATTAATGAGCCAGCAATCGATTTGGGATTAATTATGGCAATTGTGTCAAGTTTTAAGAACCGTGCAATTGATGAGAGAACAATTGTGTTTGGCGAAGTAGGATTGAGCGGTGAGGTGCGCGCAGTGAATATGGCACAACAGCGTGTGTTGGAGGCAAAGAAGCTTGGATATCAGACCGTTATTATGCCGCGAGTCAATCTGGAAGGTATGGACAAAGTGGAAGGGATTTGTGTGCTTGGCGTTGGAGGCATTGGCGAAGCAATCGATATGATTTAGCATGATACAGGAGGAAAAATGAAAGCAATCAAAAGATTAATGGAATTTCTGGATAACAGTGTGACAAGTTATCATGCAATAGATAACATGAAAAAAAGGTTTTTGGATGAAGGATTTGTGGAACTTTCCGAGAAGGAAGCATGGCATCTTGAAAAGGGCGGGAGTTATTTTGTAATCCGAAATGGTTCTTCGCTCATTGCTTTTAAAATACCTGAATGCGAGATAAGTGCTGTGAAAGGTTGGCATGTGTATGCGGCACACTCCGATTCTCCTGCATTTAAAATAAAGGAAACTCCTGAAATTCCAAAAGAGGGCGTATATGTCAGTATCAATACAGAAAAGTATGGTTCTATGATGCTATCTACATGGCTTGACAGACCACTTACTATTGCGGGAAGAGTTTGTGTGGAAAATGAAGCTGAGATCGCAACACATCTTGTCCGCCTAAAAGATAATATCTGTGTGATACCAAGTCTTGCGATTCATATGAATCGTGATATTAACAATGGTATGGCTCTTAGCGCGCAATGGGATATGCTGCCTCTTTTGTCTACAATCTGTCAGGAGAACAGAGCGAAACCATCAAGAGGAATATTAAACAAAATACTAGCAAAAACGCTGAGTGAAAGAACGGGCAGAAACTATAGTGCACAAGATATTTTATCTTATGATTTATATGTAGAGAATTGTGAAAAAGCAGTTTTGGCAGGTTTGGAGTATGAGTTTATTATGTCACCGCGATATGATGACCTTGCATGTGTCTTTGCAGGGTTGGAAGGAATGATTGCTGGAAAACCAGATTGTTATATTGATGTGCTCGCCGTATTTGACAATGAGGAGGTGGGAAGTCTTACAAGGCAGGGAGCAGATTCCACTTTTTTTCGAGATATATTGGAAACGATTGCAGAGGGATTGAGCGTTGACAGAGCGATGTTTCGTCGATGGAATGCAGGCAGTTTTATGCTGAGCGCGGACAATGCACACGCATGTCATCCAAACCAAGGCGGAAAGGCGGACCCAACCAACAGACCTTATCTAAATAAAGGTGTGGTTTTGAAATATCATGGTGGGCAGCAATATGCGACAGATGCCTGTTCTGCAGCATATGTAAAGAATCTCTGCAGAAAAAATAATATTCCGCTTCAAGTCTACGCAAACCACTCGGATATTCCAGGTGGCCGAACGCTTGGCAATCTTGTGATGGCACAGGTATCTATGGAAGCTGCGGATATTGGACTGCCGCAGCTTGCCATGCACTCTGCATATGAGACTGCAGGGGCAAAAGATATTGGATACCTGATTCATCTTGCGAAATGCTATTTCACTTTATAGAAAATTGCTTTTTGCAAGATGGGTGTGTTGGCACGCATTTTTAGCGGGTAAATTTGGATTGTTGTAGTTCTTTGGTGCGGCGGTCGTACAATGTGTCCCCTTCGCGGAACACATTGACGGCGGTGATATCACCGAGGCGGTTGCGCTCAATAGTGATGTCCACAGCGCCATTCTGCTGGGATATATAGCGTCCAATCATTTTGTCAGAGTAAGTGCGAATGGTTTCACCTTTGTACAATAGCGTAGTATCGTTATTTTCGTCTTTACGTATCAAACCCCATTGTGCATATTCTTTGAAAAGTTCTTCGTGGTCAAAACACAGGGAGAAACTCAGTGCAAATGCATTTCGTTCCACATGGAATTGCTCAGAAAGAGCAGTTAAAATCTGTTCTTCTAAAATATCAGGATTGTTCGTGGTATCTGTACGCATAATTTCAAAGATAAGTTCTTCTGCTTTGCTTTCTGCATTTTTGCCTAGAAATGCTCCCCTTGTCAGGCTTGCTTGTACGCCCCAGCGACAGCTATCAGATGCGCAGAAGGAAGTTAGGTAAGAAGAGAAGGGAGCCTGTCCGCCAGTAGCAAAAACGACAGAACCGCTCAGCACAAAACAAATTGAAATCAAAAGCAATAAGGAGGAAGCCTTGCGATACTGCAAAACACTTTGGATACGTCTCTCGACCTCTGTTTTGGAAAATGCACTGTAGAGTAGTGTTGGGCGATTTCCTGTGATAGCCATTGTAAGTAGACTAAACGCATAATTTTTTCGGATTTCCTCCTCTTTGTCATAATGGCGAAGCACAGCTTCATCACAGGCAAGCTCTAAGTCTGAAGCCAGATATTTGGACATAATCCAGACCAGTGGATTAAACCAGTGCAAACAGAGTGCCACAAGCATCACTGCCTTAATCCAGTTGTCTTTTCTGCGGATATGCATTGTTTCATGGCATAGAATATGACGTAAAAGATCTGTATTGCTAAAATCTATGCGTGTTGGCAGATAGATTTTTGGTGCAAATAAACCGCACACTAGAGGAGAAGCAATTTCATCATTGGTAAATACCAAAATCTGACCCATATTTATTTCGCGAAGCAGTGTGTTGATTGTCTCGTTATGTTCGATTAAAAGTGCATTTTTTAATCGCTTTGTATATTGATATTTTTGAATGAGTAGTACACTAATAGTAACAAATAAACCGCTAAAATACACAAAAATAAGAAAACGATAAAAGAGAGTTTGATCAAGCCCTATGTAAGAGATGTTGAGTGCAGCGTCTTCTGTTATTGTGGTAATTGCTTCTGCTTCAAGAGGAATTTCTGATATAGGTGCTTCTGATTTAATTACTTCTGATGCAGTTGTTTCTAATGCAGTCGTTTCTGATACAATTTTTTCTGATACAGTTGTCTTATCTGTTCCTGGGGCTGCTGCGACTTGTGCTTCAGTAATTATAGGAAGATCTTCCGAAATATTTATTGCAGAAGCTGCTTCATAAAATGGATTTCTAAAAAAATCTGGTACTTTCATACTAAGCGGACTGCTTAAAGAAAATGGTATGAGCAGCCGTAACAGGATAACACTCCAAAATAAGGGAAATACAAATTTTGGAAGCCTGTTTTTTAACAGTCCGCGCAGCACAAGAACTGTGGCAATCATAATACTTCCATAAAATCCCATTAGAGAAAAGGGCATATTCATTGTTAAATTGATCATATCAATCCGCCTCCTTAATCATTTTTGCCAGTCTGGCAGCTTCTTCTTCCGATATTCCCCGAGTTTTTAGAAATGAGGAGAAGAAAAGTTCACTGGAACCACCGTACATTTTATCAATGAGTTGTTCCGTCTCGCTCTGTGCCACTTCGTCACGCGTCACAAGCGCTTTGCAGAGAAAACCAGGTTCTTCGCGCGCAATAGCGCCTTTTTCAATGCATTTTTTAATGACAGTGTAGGTTGTGTTCTTGTTCCAGCCAATACGGTCGGATAGCACATCTACAATTTCTCGCGCGGATTTCTGTCCTTGTTCCCACAGAACCTCCATAACTTTCAGTTCAGAATCAAATAATTTCATGATATACCTCCTAACAATAGCATCTTTTAATCTCTGCATAATTGCAGGCAGCATGGCCATAGCGCGGTAAGACGTATTTTTTTAATTAGACTATTGCAATAGTCTAATCTTTACAAAAAGACTATCATAATAGTCTGCAATTGTCAAGTACTTAAAAAGCAAAAAATAGTTAGGCACTGTTCAAAAATTGTAACAGTTCAGATACCTTCACTGTTACGGACAAAAATCCATGAAAAATCGCCTTTGGCGATGGATTTTTGCTTGCAGTCACCACGTTGTTTTACGGTATTTGCAGCAAAGTGTAAATACCTATCTGAACGGTTACCAAAAATTACTTGTGACAAGAACGCTGTATCAATGTTCAGCAGCCAAGTGAAAATATATAAAAACTGTTATTGGAGCATAACAAGGCTTGAAAAAGCTGTGGAATCTAATATAATAGATACATAAGTAAAAGAAAGCAAAAAGATATTTAATGAATGCAATGCCAATAGAAGATAGGAATAAAACATACTTAGAGCATTCAATGGTTATTTATAACTTTGGTATCTTCAGACAGCCTCTATCAAGTACAACTGTCTGGATGTCGCCGTTCAGTAACAAAAAAATACTTATAAACTCTTTAAATAATAAGTTTATAAGCATTTTCTAAACTAGCAGGGGCAGCAAGAATCGAACTCGCGTTGACGGTTTTGGAGACCGAATATATATGATTATAAATTCAACGTTTTAAGGCATTTTTTATATTCTTGTGACAACTCCTGTGACAACTTTAATAAGTAACCTATTCATTTAAAAAAATATTCAATGAGATTATTATATCTTCTATGTTATTCATTGTAAAGACATAATATAAATAATTTTAAAAATAACGTAACAGTCAGTCTACAATGTCATTTAGTTAAGCTCTTTATCGTTCAATTTTGGAGTATAGCACTGTTATTTTTTGAATCTTCTCAATAGTTTGGCTAGTTTCTTAACTAAATGACATGATACCGGGGTCAAAAGGTCAATTCAAAGAATAGTTGTTGTAAAATTGCACAACAAACGAATTGAAAACCTATTTCAATCAACACTTTCAATGGTTATTTTTAGTTGAAATAGCACAACTCATTTTTCAAAAATACCCTTTTGACCCTAGCATCATGACATTGAAAATTGAACTTACAAAATAACAAAGGAAACATTAGTTTGCAAACTGCTCAGATAAATAGCAATTTAATGAATAAAGTCGAGCTTGTATATGCTAGTGCAGAATTTAGCGCGTCAGAGATTGATTTTTTACCATTTCCATTTGGTGTGTATATGATAATCGCATACCGATTTATTGCTATAATATGGCGCTGGAGTCGTAGTTTGAGGTTTAAAATATTGGAAAAAGAGGAATCTATAGAATTAACTACCAATGATTTAATATTAGCATTCAATCAGCCAATAAATTATATATGCATAGTACAATTTTGGCATAAATAGCATTATGT
>ERZ808041.231-NODE-231-length-54437-cov-5.654728_pt1 | contig 54437 bp, 54 predicted proteins | sample MGYA00380192_ERZ808041 | MGnify/ENA primary metagenome ERZ808041 (study PRJEB31490, sample SAMN06133412) | mouse gut metagenome | isolation source: Z1_1 | host: mice | place: China: Chengdu | collected 2015-05 ...
AAGGGGAGGGGTCGCTCGACCCTCCCCTTGTGAGGCGCGCTGAGGGGCGCAGCCGCGGCTTGTCCGCGCCCGGCGCTATAGCGCCGGAAAGCCCCGAATAGCCAGCCGGGCAAGCGAAGCGTCCGGCGGTGAGCAATCCGCGCACGGATTGCGCGCGCCCCCGGCGGTGAGCGGCCCGCGCACGGGTCGCGCGCGCCAAAGCGCGGCCCGCAGGCCGCAAGAGCCTGTTCAGACGTATCTCCCACCCCCAGCAAAAGCCATGACAAATACCGCGCGGCTGGCGTGGCTTTTGCAAACTCCGGCTTTCCGACCTTTCTGAAAAAAGCCCCCGGCACGCTGCCTTTCGGCAGCTCCGCCGGGGACATCAATCAACCCTTATTCCCATTCCTGAATCTCGGGCACGTCACAGCCATAGTCATAATCATCCCATTGGGCGCGATAGGCCCGTTCGATTGCGCGGCGATAGATGCAGTAGCCGGCGGTAACACAGATCACCAGAATTGACAAAACAATCGGCACCACCAGCCATAAAAGCGAAAGAAACGTCTTTTCCGTGCTGTGCTCATGCATAAACATGCCCCCCTTTATCCGCCGGATGCGGCGGCAGAATGCAAAATCTGGCTCTATGATATCGCAAAAATGTCTGGCCGTCAACCGGCTAAAAAACAAATAACACTGCCGCGAAAACGGCAGTGTCGATAAGAAACAGGTGTCACCCGGCCGACCCTTCTTATTTGGAGGCGGCGGCGAGCTTTTTCATAAGCGCGGACTTTTTATGCGCGGCCGCATTCTTATGCATCAGCTTTTTCGCAGCGGCCTGATCGACCTTCTTAATCGCGACGCGGATCGCCTCGGCCTGATCGGCGGCGCCCGCTGAAACGGCGGCGTCAGCCTTCTTCAGAACCGTCTTGAGGTTGGTCCTGGCAGCCTTGTTCGCACGCGCTTTTTTAGCGGCGACAAGCACCCTTTTCTTGGCGGATTTGATGTTCGGCATAGGTTTACACCTCCTTGCTTGGATTGCATAAAAGACAGTACAAGTTATAATAGCATTCTTTTTACCAAAAAGCAATACCTATGCCGAAATTTTCCCACAAATTCTGTCACCGGAACATAATATATACATAGGTTACGTCCTTTGTATTTAGATTGGGCACCGATCTGTTTGTCGCCGCGATGAGCTGCATGACTGTAAATCCCGTCTCCTCAATATAAGCGCCCGCCGATCCCCCCTGCGCCGCAACGCATGCAGAATAATTAATCATATCACCCGCCTGGCTGGCCATGCCGACCAAATTTTTATCCACAGCGAATACCATTCCAAAGCGCGGCTGAAACCCCAAGGTAATCAGGCGTTCCTCCTGTCCGTCGCCTGTATAAGAACCGATGACCGGCGCGGCTGCGTTCCATGCGGCGCGTTCCTGCGTGCTCACATGGACGGTCTGGTCGGCGCGGTGTCCCGCTAAGGCGGTATCGATCAAACGATTGTCGCTGTTAAAGTCCTCCATCTTTGGTTTATCCGAACCGATCCACTGGTTCAGCCCAAGCGTTTCTGTTTTATTTGTACTGGCCATATCAAATTGCCTCCTTTGGTGCGGGATGCCCCGCCGCGTCGAATTCACTCCAAGTCAGCCCGCGCGCGTCGATTGCCGCCGCGTCGAGTTCCATTGCGTCAAGCAGCGCCCAGGTCAGTTCGCCGATATCGAGCGCGGCGGTCACACCCACGGGCAGCAACCGGCGCAGCGCACGCATCAGCGCGCCGCTGTCCTCAAACAGCCCGCCAGACGTTTCTCCGCCGACCAGCACCCGGCACTGCGCAGGCTGCTCGGTCAGCCTGACCGCACAGCCGAGCATACGAAAATACGCCTCGAGCGCGGCGCGCGAACAGCCGGGCGGATGCGCCAGCGCCGCGGCCGCGCGCCGCAGCAGCGTCCCGTCCAAACCGGACGGGACGCCATACCCATGCAGCGCACACCAGGCTTTGAGCATTTCATACGGTGCGGACAGCGGGTACAGGGCATCTGTTATGTCCGACAAAAGTTCCCGCGCCCGGGACAGTCCCGCGTCAAGCGCGGCCAACTCGTTCGAAACAGACGTACCTGGCCGCAGGTCGTAAATTCCAGCGGCTGCGGTGCGTGCGTACAGACTATGCTCCATTTGAAGCCCCCATCTCCTCCACCGTTATAACGCCCGCGCGCAATGCCTGCACAGGGCCGGCAGTCTGATCGTTTAAAGGCGCGAGGACGTTGCAGTTTTCCGCTTCGCCGGCCATCACAAGCTGATAAAGGCGCGCGCGCGTCAGCCCCTCTCCCAGCCGCTTTTGACCAAGCAGGGCGCGTACCTGCGCCTCAATGGATGCGCGTACCGTTTCAAACGGAATGTCCTGTGCAGGCTGTACGGTGATATGCACATCGACCGGTATTGTCTGCGCATCCCGCACCGTTACCGACGCGCAGAGCGCGCGGCGTTCATCGAGCGCCGCCTCCAAAGCCATTTTAACATCTGTCGGGACCTGCTCCATATCCGGCGCCGTCACAAGCAGCTCCACATCGCCCATCTGCACGCCGGCTTGTACAGCCGCGTCAGAAATACCGGGGAAATTGCACGCAAAATCGCGGTAAAACGCCGCGTTCACACCGTTCGGCGGTTCCTTTATCGCGTCGAGCAGCCGTCTGCGCAGCGATGCGTCGTTCTCCGTGTCGCGCCCGCCCGTAAACGCCTCCGGGTTCTTCACCGAAATATTCGGCAGGGAAGGGTCGATCTTTAAAATCCGTCCCGCCGCCGCGTTTCCCGCGCGCCCCGGTTCACGTGCGCGCGCAGGCACGGATGCTTCTTCCTGCCCGTCGCCAAACGCCGCGTCCTCCAGCGTTAAATAAGCGGTTTGGTCCGCGGCAAGGCACAATGTCCCAGCAGGCACCATTTCCTCCCCGCCGGTTTTATACCGCTTAAATACAAGCGTACCTGACGCATGCGCGGCCGCAATCCGTTCAAGTCCGCGCAGCCCGGCATAAAGCTCCAGCCGTTCGCCGGCCGCCGTCTGAGGCGCGGCCTGACGGCGCGCCTCGTCGAGTACGGCGCACACCTGCGCCAGCTCCCCGGCCAGGGCGTGAAAGCGCAGCGCAATGTCCGACGCTTCGTCCGGAACAAAGCCTGCAAGCTCCTGATAACGCGCGGTCATACGCGTATAAAGCGACTGTTCGTCATATTGCATCAAATCCGCACCTCCAATCCCGCCTGTTCGCCGCCCAGATCGAGCGTCACGCGCACCGCCAGGCGGCTGTTTTGCGCATCCCATTCGCTTCGCGCTGCGGCCACGCGCGCCTGCGGCAGCGGCGCCAATGCGCGCCGCGCATACGCGAGGGCGCGCTCGTCGCGCGCCGCCTGTCCGCCTGCGGCGGGCAGGCGGTACAGCTCGCTGCCGAACGACGGATCGTGCGGCAGGCTTCCGCGCCGGACCGCCAGCCGTATCGCAGCGCGCTGTGCCAGCTCACGCGCGCCGCCGATCATCACCGGCGTTCCATCGCGCCCGCACACAATGTCGCCGTTTTCCAATAAAACATCCATGCGGCATCCGCCTCCTTTTTTAAGCTGTTACACATACCGTTTGTCCAGCATGGTTAAAAAGGTCTGCGCCCCGTCCTGCGACAGCCTGTACCGCACCTGATGGACAAACAGGTCCTCATAGATCTGCACGCCGGTATCGAGCCTTGCCGAATCGCGCAGCGCCACATCCCAAAAGCCGGGACAGACTGTCTCGGCTACAAACTTGCCGAGCATGGAGCGGTGCACGCGCAGAGACGCGTCAAGCCTGCCGCTTGTACCCTGCATATATTCCACTGAAGGGATCAAGTAACGTATGCGCGTCAGTCCGAGCGCGTCAGCCTCCGGATTGTCGTAGGAATAGCTGTAAACGCCCTCCTCATCGCGGATTACAAAACGCGTGATCGGTGAGTAACGGTTGTCCGTAACCTTGACGCTTGAAAAACGCAGCGCGTCCGAGACGCTGTTTGAAACAACAAGGCTGCCCGCCGGCGGCCATTCGCTCGGACAGATGACACGGCCTTCACTGTCGATATACGCCGGCAGGGACGACGCGTTGCGTGCAAAATTATAAAGGACCTCCCACTCACTCATGCCCTTCTGCACCTGGTAATGGTTAAAAATTGCGTTGTTGTCGTACACGAGCGTTTCAAAGCCGTAGGGCTTGATGTGTTCGTCAAAAATCCGCTGCAAATCGACATTCGTATAAATCCATGGCAGCGCCTCATTGTCGAGCAGCACCGCTCCGGGTCCGCGCGCCAGCAGCTTGAGCCGCCGTCCCGCCGCACCGGCCGTCACGCTCGTTTCGTCAACGCCGCCGTAAAAGAGCCGCCGTTCACCCATGACCGCCTCAACCGAATGAAAACCCCCGCACGCCTGTTCATACGGGAATACCGCCGTAAAGGAGTCAGCCGGCGAATCGAACGAGCGCACAAGCTCCCATTCAACCGGCGGCGGCAGCGTCACCGCCGCGCCGTCGCCGCCGCGCGCCGTCACAGTCAGCACCCCGTCCAGCCTCGCCGTCATAACGCGGCCTCCACGCCATATTCAAGAAAGTCGATCACATATGCAAGCACCCGCCCGTCGCCCTGCGCGGTGTATGCAAACCGGCTGACCGCCGCAGTGAATTGCTCGCCGGTCGGCAGGTACAGCGTCCCGCGCAGGCCGGGCGCGCAGGCAGCCGCCAGCGATGCCAGCCTGTCCAGGGCCGTGTCGGCCGTATCGCCGAAGACCTCCCCCTCGCACCGCGCCGTGCGGCAGCGCGGGCCTGTATCCTGCATGGCGACGCCCGTTCCCGGCAATGTGTGCGCCGCCAGATTATGCGCCCGGGACAGCTCAATCCGGCGCGGGTTCTGGTCGAACAGATATGTTCCAAACTGCATCCGGTTCAATGAATCGCCTCCATTTCATTTGTAATCGGATGCGGATACCTGCGCGCCTGTGCACGCAGGCGGTCGTTGACCAGACTGAGCATTTGCGTATCGTCGTCCGCCGCTTCATAATAACCGGACCGCTCCGGCGCGGCGGGCATCTGCTCAGGCGTATAGGCGATCGGCTGCGGCGTGTAGTCCGCCTGACGAACCGCTTCCAGCGGCGCGGCTGGTGTGGATTGTCCGTTGGCCGCCGTAATGGATGCAGTTTCCTGCGTTTGGCCCACAGGCCGGGCCGTATCCATATACAGATCCCATACAAGCGGCACATCCATCTTTGCCGGATAATTGACAGCCGCGCGCGTCTTTGTAAAGTCGGAAAACACCTTCATGTTCGCCGCAAGCTCCGCTTCCAGATTCATTCCGTCCCCCCAGTCTGTGCGTCCCATGATTCGTTGACCGCGCACTCGTCGTACCATACCGCGTCCGCCGGCGGGCGCGCCCTGTCGAAGGCCTGATCGCTGTGCTCCCAATAAAGACGGCACAAATCAGCAATTTGACAGAGCGTAAAGCGGTCAAGCGCCCCCTCGGGCGACGGGACGGCGTCCTGCCCGCGCAATGTCTGAAACAGCAGGACGCAGTTATAGGCGAGCGCATACGCCTGTCCCTCGTCAAGCCCCAGCCTGCACAGCCGCGGGACCATCTCCCGCGCCCGGTCCCGGTGCGCCAGCCGCATGGCTGCGCTCTGCTTTTGAAAGGTAAAGTCCCGGCCGAGATAGCCAGCGGAAAACCTGTTTTCGGCAAGCGGTCCCGCCTTCATGTCTGCACCTCCATGCGCGTGCGCGCCACCAGCGTCAGCGTCTCATATACAAGGTCGCCCAGCGGCGTTGATTCATCAATTGCGGACCATCTGCAATCAGAATAAATAATTTTGCTGCCCGGGCGCACAATCACAACGTTAAAGCCGTCGAGCGCATGAAAATCGACGGTATCGCCGTCCATCTGCGGCGTTACAGCCACGCGCGTCAGCTCCAGGACATGGCGTACGCGCCCGCCGACCGTCCCAACCGGCTCGGCCGATCCAAACGCCTCCACATAGCGGCTTTCGCGCGTTGTCTTGGCTTTGTAGCTCTGTGCCGTGGCAAGGCGGCGCCCATCAATTTCGATATAGATATCCTTACTTGTCGGGAATGTGATAAATGCCATTGCCTGCCTCCTTTCGCATTCAAACGACAATCTCCGCCGCGACGACAATCTGACTGATTTCAGGCGCGACGCGCATGGACAGCGTCGCCACACAGACGGACGCGTCGCACGGATGCGCCGTCACACGCGGCGGCTCATAGCTGTCGATTACGCCGAGCGCACGCTTGGCCTCGAGTTCCACAGTGATTTGCGAGGCGATGCTCTCGCGTGTAACAGCATTGTTTTTCAGCCCGCGCAGGCGCGTGCCAACCGCACCGCGCACCGCGGTGACAACCGCGTCGACAGCCAGCGCCGTGGACAGCGCGGCATGAGGCCCTTCTGACGCATCGCCGGTCCGTCCGGTTGTAATGGCGCGCACACATGCCGCGCCCTCACCGCGCCCTTCAAACGGCGCTACCCCCGCGCGCAGAAGCGTTTCGATCTGAACAGCCGTCAGCATTCCGTCAAACGGTTTCTCCAGACGCAGCGGCAGGCCGTTGAGGCTGTTTGTCCCGGCGGCGTTCGCGGCGGCCGCCGCGAACGCCGCCGCCACTTCGGCCGTGCGCGTCCCTGCGTCGCACGCAACCACCACGCGCGTGTTGTTAATCTCCGCGGCGGCTGCGACCGCCGCCTCCGCTTCGGCGGCAGCCACGATCCCAACGCGCTCGCGCCCCATCGCACAGCACGCATCGACATGGCGCGCCAAAGCTGCGCCCCCGCCGTCGCTTACAACGGCAAAGAGATCGCGTTCCCCCTCCAGAGCGGCGAACGCCGCTTCATAATCCGCGCCGACGGCTACTGCCAGCACCCGTGAAACGCCCCCAGCAAGCAGCGCCCGCGCCATCGCGCACAGCGTGCTTTCCTCGCCGAAGGCAGACGCATCCGTATAGGAACGCACCTCCACTGCTGTACCAGCCGGCTCATAACCGGCCTTCGCCTGTCCCACCGCCGCAATAGCCGCGCGCGTGCCCGCGGCCGCCGTACCGATGCGTATATCCGTACTGGTATAGACGCCGGGCCGCATGGAATCCGGCAGGTTAATCATCGCGCTCCATCCTTTCCGCATGAACCAAAATTTCTTTAAACGGCAGCCCGTCCGTATCCGGCTCCTCATTCAATATCCCGTTGAGAACAGCGCGCGCTGTCAAAGACAGGCAATCAAGCTCCTGGTCATACGTCAGCTCGCCGCACTCGATCTGCGCCGCGCCGAAGGCATTTTCACGGCAAAACAACAGGCCACACAGTTCCTCATAGACCGCGTGACAACCCGGCTGCTGCCCAACCGGGCAGATGATGTCAAAACGCATGGTCAGCCGGACGCGTCCGCCTGCGTCGCCCGGCCGGCTGGCCCCATCCAGGCCGACAGCCACACAGCAGCCCCGCTGCGGCCGTTTTTGCAGCCCGGGCGGATATTCCCCGGCCACCTGCACATCTCCAGCTGTTGCCAGCCTGCCCCGTAGATAACGCGTCAGATCATTTTTAAACGCCGTCAGTGCATCCATCCTCCATCCCTCCTTCAATCAGACGCGCTTCCGCCCATCTGAACAGCCCCGCGCCCCCGTATTCAAAATCATGACAAATCAAAATTTCATAGAGCTTTTGCCCGGTCTTGATCACCGCACCCGCACAAACATGCTCTCCGCCGCCTGTCAAAGGACCGTAGTAAAAGAACCTGCGCGGATCCGTCCGGCCAAACCGCGTATATGTGCCCTCGGTGCGCATCTGCGTGTTCCACCCGGCCGGCTGGATACTTGCATAAAACCGGGCCTGTTTGTCGCCCTGCACTGTGACAAGCTGGCCGCAGACCCGCAGCGCCTCATTGACCGACGTTTCCAGATTCACGTTCCATCACCTGCCACAGTCCCACGTGTCCGCGCGCGAAAAGCGGCGCGGCGTCCGTGAACAGTGCGTCGCGCAGGGCGCGCGCTTCCTGCGCCGAACTGCCCTCCTCCGAGCGCGTCACTGAAATATCTCCAACCTTGAAGCTCTGCGCATTGCCGGTCGAACGCGCCAGCATATATCGGTAGTTCGCTTCGCCGGCCGCAGCCAAAATCAGCCGCAGCCTGTTCGGGTCTGCATCCACTGGCAAAAGCTCCTCGATGCGTTCGGCCGCCGCTTCACACAGCGGGGTCCATTCGCGCGCAGCCTGCTCGTCAAGGCCGGACAGGCGCATAAACTGTTCCAATACGGCTTCTATTTCCAAGGATGTTTCCTCCTTTTCCTGGTTCTGCTTGTGAGGGCGGGGGAACACATTTCCCCCGCACCCCCATTGCGAAGGCGGCGAAAGAAGCCGCTTTCCGCGGCTTTCGCGCGCGGCGGCCGCCGCACGCGTGCGCGGGCCTGTCCGGCCCGCGCCTTTCGTCGCCCAGCTCCCCGGTCACTTCTTGAGCTTTAACACCTTGACGGCCTGCGGGAACAGCTTTGCGAACCCGCTGATGGACGTGACAGCCGCGCGTTCAAGCTGCGTGTCGATCAGCTTGTCATAATCGACCAGGATATCTCCGGCCGTCACCATCTCCAGCGCGAAATTCTTGTCGAGCGCGACAATCGTCCCGGCCGGCGCGGCGGCACATCGGATTACATTCGCGCCGAGCGGGGTGCCGATCATACCGCTGCCGGAAAAATTCAGTCCAGCGACCGGGTCGCGCAGCTCCTCAATGGCCAGCAGCTTCTGCATCATGTCGGGCGCGACAATCAGCGTGTTCATGCGGAAATCTTCAAACTGGGACCAGAGCGCAAGCAGATCGTCATATGTAAGCGTGCCGGCCTGCGCGGTTTCGATGGCCGCCGCCGCATTGCCGTTTGCGTCATCGGTGGCATCACCGTTGATGAGCGCGTTGACAGCGTCAGCAAGCTGCGCCTTGGTAATGTTCATACCGATCTGACGCAGCACAACCGAAAACAGATCAATCCTTTGAAATTTGACCGCTTCATACGACGCCACCAGCATCCGGCCGCGTTTTGTCAGCTTGACAAGATTGTCCTTGAGCTTCACGACCGTCTCCGGGATTTCGGCGCCCTCCTGCACGACGGACGCGGCTGTATCATGTCCATCGGCAGTGGTGATGGTGCGGTAGTCGAGCGAGTTGATCACAGTCTTTGAAGCGATGATGTTGGAAAGCACGCCGCTTTCATCAACGCCCTGCATCACAGCGCGCGACACATATTCGGGAAACAAAGCGGCAGAATCGCCTGTTGAAAAGAATTTGGAGATCGTGTCGCTGCCCGCGCCGCTCACTTTGATGTCAAAGCGTTTGAGCTGCCGCTCAAACGCGTCCAGCCCGGCCAGCTCGCCGCCCGCATACTGCGCCGACGGATCGAGCTTTTCAAGCTGTACGGTAAACGGAATCCCCGCGCGGTACATAGATTTGTCAAGCTTGATTGTCTGATAATTCGCCATCTTTTTTCCTCCCTGTTTTGTCGTTCATTCTTCGAACCTTCACTAAAAGGCTGCGCCGTTTGTTTACCGCTGCCTTAAATCCGGAATACGCCGTTGTCCTCCGGCTGCATATTTTCCCCGCGTCCAAGCTGCAGAAACGCGGGCGCTTTTTCTGAAAAGCCCTTGCAGAACGCCTCAAGCTGCCGTGCGTCGAGCCGTTCGGCCGTCTCTGCGGCGGCCGCCGGGTCAAGGGCAGGCATGGCGAACGCGGCCATGCGAACAAAATCACGGCGTAATTGCTCCAAGCGCGCGCGGCCCTCCCGAGCAAGCGTCTCCAATTCAGACAGGCGCATATCAAGCGCGTCTGCCTGGGCCTTTGACAGCGTCAGCGATCCGTCGGGCGCACGCTTTGGTCGCGTGTTTTCTGAAGAATATCCCTTTGTAACGCCAGCTTGCTTCTGCGCGGGAATGGCCACGAACGACCACTCATAAGCGTCGGTTGGTTCAATCAGTTCGTGCCAGCAAAGCGTACCGTTATACTGCTGGCCTGGGATATGCGCGCACGGTTCGTTTCGGGTATCGGCCCCGCAGATGGAACAGACCGCGCCCTTGACAGCGCAGCCGACGCTGACTTCCTTTTTAATTCCTGCGTCAATCTCCAAAATGAGGTCGGCATTTTTTGCGCAGCGCACCATGTAAGCCCACGCGCGCAGCGCGCAGTATGGCTCATTGTTTTGTGTGTGCCGGTGTGTGTCGCATTCAACGGTTGTTTGAAAGATGCGTGCGGTCTGATTTTCCCCCTTTGGATTGTGGTCAAAAATACCGGTTTTGCCAATGAACAGCCTGCCAAGTACCTCCAATGACTGCCGTGGGAACCGTTCATAATCGCGGTCAATCTCATTGTCGCAGAGGATCATGGAAAAAACATAAACCTCGTCCGCAGCAAGCGGACGGCGCGCGAACGCGCTGATCTGCTCAAGCTGTTCCTCTGTAACCTGCGCGCTGTCAACAGCTTTTGTCACCATTGCGTGTTTCATATCAGCCCTCCTGTCTGTTTTCAAGTTGCGTCTGCAGCTGATCCGCCCGCAGATTGGTCAGGCGCGCGTTTGCAAGCTCCAATTCATCCTGCAAATTGATGTTCTCCCATACGATGTCCACGCCGCACGCATAGCCGCGCAAACGCAGGAATACTGTACAGATTTTGACCAATACAGGCGTCAGCAGGCGCCTGTAGCTCTCAAGCTCTGAGGTCAGGATATCCGCCTGTTGGGCGCTCATGCGCTCAGTGGTGGACCAATTCAGCCCAAGCAGAAACGGCGGCACACCAAGCTTGGCGACGATCTGCTCGAGCATCTGCCGTACTGGCACCTCGGTTGAAACCATTTGGCTGTCTGCGCCGATCACCTTGATATCAACGTCGCCCACAGCAACAAAATCCCGAATTATACCATGTCTTGCTGCATCCATCGCATCAGCCCATTCGCGTGCAATGCTGTCCGCGATTTCCTTGGCCCCTGTCTGATCGGGCGCATCAGGGCCGGGGCGGTATGTCACCGCATAGCGCAGATTGCCCATGCGCTCAAAGTTCTGCCCGACCGAGGCGTATATTTTCATAAGTATATCGCATACGAACGGCAATCCCCGCAGCAAGGAGCATCCATAAACCTGACCGGGCGGCGGATCCAGCGCAGAGAACAGGAGCAGTTCCGGATACGGCGCGGGCGCCGGCGTAATCCCATCCCTGTATACATAAATTTTTGCCTCCAGCGGCGACGCCCCCTGACGGATACACACATCTGAAAGCGGCGCGATGTAAAGCCCTGCCACAGACCGGCCGTCGGCCGCCGACACAATCTCGCCGACCGCGTTTCCACAGGTCAGCAGGCTGTCCAGATAGCATCGGATAAACGTATCCATGCCGTGTGCGGCGGCCCCGACGCGCACATCCCTGAAAAAAAGCTCCAGCTCGGCCTGCGCCCGCTGGTCCGCACAGATTGGCGCACAGCCGCCGACAAGACGCCCGATTTTACCGATGGCCGCGTCAATTACAGGGATCGACTGGCGCAGCCCGTCGTACACGGCCCATTCCCGCCAGTGCGGCGGCTGTATGGTATCTGCTGCCGGGCGTCCGCGCGCTGTCTGCACAGCGGCTGCGGCGGTCTTTTTCATACGTTTCCACAAACGCATTTTCATCTTCCTCCTCCCGGTACGGGGGAACCCAATCGTTTCCCCCGCACCCCTTTTCGCGCCCGCGCACTGCGGCGCGGGCCTTCGCCGCCTGCCCAGCGGCTTACCCAATCCCCCCGGCGCTGCGCGCCGCTCCCCTTTTCCAAAGGGGGGCCGTCTCCCGTCCGACCCCGGCCACACAGAAGCCTGTCCCACGGCGCTCAAGCACGGTCGACACAAAATAACGCAGATCGTCCATGGCGTGGTCGTCGCGCTTAAGCGGCGTGTCGCGGCCGGCGCGCTCATCCCAGCGATACAGACCGAATTCCCGCAGAATATCCGCACAGCAGGCGCAGAACAAGAGCCGTTTTTCCCGCAGGCGGCGGCTGACCGCCTGAATGCCTTCGGCCACTTCATTGCGGGCAGGCACGACGCGGAACTGGCCGTGACGGCGGATACAGGCGATGAAGCTGGCGGCCGACGGATCGACGATCACAGCCTCCACCCGCCTTTCCCCCGCGAGCGCGGCAAGCGCCTCGTAATACTGCTCATCGGTTTTTACCTCGCCTGTACGGCGCGAATCGTGATAATATTCCGCAATGCGGTACCATACGCCGCCACTTTCGCCCCACAGCCCAAAGGACGCCGGGTTGACAGTCCCATAATCGCACGATATGTAGAAGCGTCCGCATTGCGGCGCGTGCTCCACCACATGCACAGCCGGATCAAACATGGGATAAACAGCGCCCTGCGCGGCCGTCCACTTTCCAAGAACAAAGCGGTCGTAAAACGTCCCGGTATACAAGCGTTCATACCGCCGCAGCACGGCTTCGGAAAGCGACGGATTGTCCCGCATGGTAAAATGCAGGTAAAGCGCGCTTTTCTCATGCGCTTGTAAAATCCATTCTGTGTAAAACCAGTGCTGCGGATGCTCCGGATTACAGGAAAACCAAAAGCGCGCGCGTTCATCGGAGCAGCGCGCCAATGCCTGTTCGACAAAGGAACGCGGCATCAAAGCCGCTTCATCAAATAACACGCCGGAAAGCGTAGCGCCCTGAATCAGCGCGGCGCTGCCCTCATCCCGCCCGCCGAACAGATAGAACCGGTTTTTGCGCCGCTTTCCCGCTACGTCGATGTATCCGCGCGCGCGGTTCTCCCTGACTGTGTAGCCAAGCCCGCGCAGCCGCGCACAAAGCGGATCTGTCACATTGCGGCGCAAAGCGCCGGCGGTTTTTCCGCAGAATGCAAAGTCGCATCCGTCAAAATCCGTCATAGCCCACAGCATAAACCCCAGAGAGAGACAATAGGTTTTTCCGCTGCGCACCGCCCCGTCGCAGATCACAGCACACAGGTTTTGATATGGACTGCCGGGACACCACCAGGTAAGCGCGGCAAGCTGTTTTCTGGAAAAGCGGCGCGCCTTATCCATGACCCGCCGGCGCCTCCCCATCCGTCCCAAGCGTGCGCGCCGAAAGCGACAGCGCCTCCAGAAGCGCGTCCCCGCCGCTTGTGCCGCCCATCTCCGCCAGCATGGAAAGCGCGCGCAGGCGGTCAAAAAATTTGATCTCGACTCCGCCAGTTTTCGCCAGCTTCACCTCGGCCGCATGGAACAGATCGCCTCCGGCCTGCTGTCCGTCCAACGCGCCGGAAGCGTCGCCAAGCGCGATGCGCGTCAATCCGGCGCGTGCCAATGCCTGCGGCGGAAACATCTCGTCCAGATGTGCGCGCAGCCGCGCAATTCTGCGCCGCACGCGCGCGCGGCCAAGCAGTAGATTTTCCATGTCCGCAAGGCCGGCGCGCCTCGCAGCTTCCTCCGGTGAAAAACCGCGCGCGGCCAGCACACAAAAGTGAGTTTCCTTTTGGGCATCCCATAAACGCCCCACATGTATCACACCCCTTTCACCCATACCCGCGCACAGGCCAAAATTTGCGCAAAAACGCAACTTTTGCGCCTATTTTCAAAAATTTTTTTCGGCAGGGCGGTATCAGCCACCTGCGCTTGACTAAACCAGCGAAAGAATGGTACATTATAAAAGGAATTTCCTGCATTTTTGAAAAAAGGCCCGCGGCGCGCGCGGCCCTGCCCGGGCCGCACGCCGCCAGCCGCTTCGGCGGCCAGCGGCTCATCGCATGCGCGAGCGCGCCTCTTTATAGAAAGGAACGGCTATGGCGACACTCAACATCGTACTGATCGAGCCGCAGATCCCCCAAAATACCGGCAACATCGCGCGCACCTGCGCCGCTACGGGCGCACGCCTGCATCTGGTCGGACCGATGGGCTTTGAAATCACGGATGCCAAACTCAAGCGCGCGGGCCTGGATTACTGGCATCTGCTCGATATCACCACCTATCCCGACAGTGCATCGTTCTTTGCACAGAACAGGGGGCCGTTTTATTTTTTCACCACAAAGGCTCGGCGGACCTATACCGAGCCGCAATATCCGGACGGCGCGTACATTGTATTTGGCCGCGAGGACGCGGGGCTACCTGAGGAGCTTTTGTTCCAGAATCCCGATTGCTGTGTGCGCCTGCCAATGATTGCCGGGGCGCGCAGCTTAAACCTGTCGAATACCGTCGCCGTAGCGGTTTACGAGGTGTTGCGACAATGGGATTTTCCAAAGCTTTTAAACAGCGGCAGACTCACGCGCTTTGACTGGGAGGCAGCCGGGCCGTCCGAATAACAGGAGGATGCATATGGCAAAGAAAAAAAACGACCAGAACATATTGCTGATGACGGATTCGGCCAGCGATATCGCCGACAGCGACCTGCTTGACGGCGGCATTGTCATGTTGCCGATTCCAATTACCATCGACAGTACTGGCTATCTGGAACGCGTTGATTTTACAACAACGGAATTTTATGAGCGCATGGCAGGCGCCAAGGAGCTGCCTGTCACAAGCCACATTTCCTCGCTCACCTACGCGCGGGCCTATCTCGATGCGTTTGAATCGGGCTATACGGATATCATCAACACAACGATCACCTCGGTCGGCTCGCATATGTTCGAGGCGGCCGTGCTGGGCAAGCGCCAGTTTTTTGAGGAGCATCCGGAAGCGGCAGGCCGCATCAATATCACCATACTTGATTCAGGCACCTATACGGCCGGCTATGGCTATCCGATTGTTGAAGCGTCAAAGATGGTGAAAAACGGCGCGTCAGCCGATGAAATCGTCGCCTATCTCGACGATTTCTATGCGACGGTTGAAATCGTGTTCGCCTCCTATTCGCTTGAATATGCAAAGCGGTCGGGGCGTATCCCGGTCGCCGCCGCGTTTATAGGCGACGTACTTGGCCTGCGGCCGATCATCTCGATCATCGACGGCGTAACCAAGGTTGTGGAAAAGGTGCGCGGCGATAAAAATGTCGTGACGCACATCGTCGATTACGCTTATACGCGCGCGGCTGACAAAAAATCGCCGACCGTCGTGATCTGCGGATCGGTCGGGCAGTACGGAGACGACCTGCACAAGGCTGTTTCCAAAAAATTCGGGCACGCGCCGCGCGCCCGGTATCAGGCAGGCGCATCGATTGCCATCAACTCGGGGCCGAAGGTGGTCGCCATGCTGGTGCGGGGAGAAAAGCGCATCAATACGCGTGCACGTGAACAGGATTTTTAAGCCTGTTTACCTCCTGCCAAAGGAACTGGAAAGCGCGCCGGGAAGCGTGCGCTTGCAATAATCTCCAAAGAAAGGCCCGCGCAGCGCCCAAAGCCTGTCGAAACCGGGGAAAATTGCGCAAAATGCTTGCAAAAACAGTCCCCATGATTTAGAATGTTTCATGGTATAAATCCACAATCAAACCGGTACGGATTCATCTGATTTTCATAAAATGAAGGGTGGAAAAAGCAATGAACTCTTACAACAAAAAATCAGTCGAAGATATCGACGTCTCCGGCAAAAAAGTACTCGTCCGCTGTGATTTCAACGTCCCGCTCAAGGACGGCGCCATCACCTCCGACAAGCGCATTGTCGCGGCGCTGCCGACCATCAAATATCTTTTGGAGCATGGCGCGGCTGTGATCCTCTGTTCGCATTTGGGCCGCCCGAAGGGAGAATTCAAGCCTGAGTTTTCGCTCGCGCCGGTCGCAGTCCGTCTGGGCGAGCTGCTCGGCAAGCCGGTGATCATGGCCAAGGATGTTGTCGGCGAGGACGCCAAAGCAAAAGCCGCCGCGCTCAAGCCCGGCGAACTGCTGATGCTTGAAAACGTCCGCTTTGAAGCCGGCGAGACAAAGAACAACCCCGACCTGGCTAAGGCGTTCGCTTCTCTGGCCGAGATCTATGTCAACGATGCGTTTGGCTCCGCCCACCGCGCGCACGCTTCGACTGCGGGCGTCGCCGATTACCTGCCTGCGGTCTGCGGCTTTTTGATCCAGAAGGAGATTACCGTCATGGGCAAGGCGCTATCGGACCCGAAGCGTCCGTTTGTCGCCATTTTGGGCGGCGCGAAGGTTTCCGACAAGATCGGCGTCATCAACAATTTGCTTGATAAGGTCGACACGCTGATCGTCGGCGGCGGTATGGCCTATACCTTCGCCAAAGCGCAGGGTTATTCAATCGGCGATTCGCTGTGCGAGGACGACAAGGTTGAGCTTGCCAGGGAAATGCTCGAAAAGGCGAAAGCCAAGGGCGTCAAGCTTCTTCTGCCTGTGGATAACCGTGTCGGCGACAAATTTGACGCCAATTGCAGCGTCAAGGTTGTTGGCAGCGACAATATCCCCGACGGCTGGATGGGCATGGATATCGGACCCGAAACGGAAAAGCTGTTCTGCGAGGCGATCAAGGGCGCAGGAACCGTTGTCTGGAATGGCCCGATGGGTGTGTTCGAGTTTGACAAGTTCGCCGGCGGCACGCTTGCGGTTGCCAAGGCGGTCGCGGACAGCGGCGCGGTTTCCATCATCGGAGGCGGCGATTCGGCTGCTGCCGTCGCCAAGCTCGGTTTCGGCGACAAGATGACCCACATCTCCACGGGCGGCGGCGCGTCGCTCGAATTCCTCGAGGGCCTTGAGCTGCCCGGCATCGCCGCCCTCAACAATAAATAAAGTGCGCAAAGGGCGGGCCTCTGCCCGCCCTTGATTTTTTTCAAGCTCTTAAAAGCAATGCTTTTTCATGTGCCAGAACAGAATATTGGGAGGTCAACAAAATGAATAAAGCCCTTCGTCAGGCGGTTATCGCCGGCAACTGGAAAATGAACAAAAACCGCAAGGAAGCTCTGGAGCTGATCCGCGAGCTTGGCCCGATGGTCAAGGACGCGTCGTGCGGCGTGGTCATCTGCGTGCCGTTCACCGATCTGGAGACGGCGCTCACCTATACAAGCCTGGAGGCAAAAAATATCAAGGTCGGCGCGCAGAACTGCCATTGGGAAAAGTCGGGCGCCTATACCGGCGAAATCTCGGCCGACATGCTCGTTGAGATGGGCGTCGAATACGTCGTCATCGGCCACAGCGAGCGCCGCCAGTATTTCGGCGAGACGAACGCTACGGTCAATAAGCGCGTGCGGGCCGCGCTCGACGCGGGCCTGCGGCCGATTGTGTGCGTCGGCGAGCTGCTTGCGCAGCGTGAGCTTGGCGTCACTGATGAAATTGTCGGACTCCAGACAAAGGCGGCGCTGGCCGGCGTGACCAAACAGGAACTTGGCCGCATCATTATCGCCTATGAGCCTGTCTGGGCCATCGGCACCGGCAAAACGGCGACGGCCGAACAGGCAAACGAGGTCTGCCATTACATCCGCGAGGTCGTCGCCGGTCTTTATGACCGCGCGGCCGCCGACGGCCTGACCATCCAGTACGGCGGCTCCATGAACGCGAAAAACGCGGCGGAGCTGCTTAAGCAGCCGGATGTCGACGGCGGCCTGATCGGCGGTGCGTCGCTCAAGGCGGCCGACTTCACCGCGATTGTCAACGCCGCTTCCAACTGACGGCGGCGCGTTGAATGATAATAGGAGGTACCCGCATGAAAAAACCCTTGGCGCTCATTATCCTTGACGGATTCGGATATAACCCGCGCGATTACGGCAACGCGATTGCAGCGGCGAAAAAGCCCACGATTGACAGCCTGTACGCAAACTGCCCGCATACCCTGATCGGCGCGTCCGGCATGGATGTCGGCCTGCCCGACGGCCAGATGGGCAACTCAGAGGTCGGGCATACGAACATCGGCGCGGGCCGAATCGTCTATCAGGAATTGACGCGCATCTCAAAATCGATCGAGGACGGCGATTTCTTCAGAAATTCCGCCCTGACCGCAGCTATAGAAAATTGTAAAAAGCACAATTCCGCGCTGCATTTGATGGGTCTTTGCTCTGACGGCGGCGTCCACAGCCACATCACGCATCTTTACGGCCTGCTGCGTCTGGCCAGGGACGCCGGCCTGCACGATGTATGGGTGCACTGCTTTATGGACGGGCGCGACGTTCCGCCCACCTCCGGGCGCGATTATCTCGAGGCGCTTGAGGCGGAGATGAACCGCATCGGCGTCGGCCGCATAGCCACGGTGATGGGCCGCTATTATGCGATGGACCGCGACAACCGCTGGACGCGTGTGGAACGCGCTTATAACGCGATTGTCAACGGCGAGGGCAATTTTAACCCCTCTGTCGTCGATACGGCGGAAAAGTCGTATGGGGCAGAGGTCACAGATGAATTCATTGAGCCGACTGTCTGCCAGAAGGACGCCGGTGTTAAGGATAACGACTCCATCATTTTTTATAATTTCCGTCCGGACCGCGCGCGTGAGCTGACGCGTACCTTTGTCGATCCACAGTTCAATGGTTTTGAGCGCAAAGGCGGCCAAAAGCATGTATTTTTCGTCTGCATGACGCAGTACGACGCAACAATGCCGAACGTTGAGGTGGCCTTCAAGCCTGAAAGCCTGACGAATACCTTTGGAAAATATATCTCCGACAAAGGCATGACGCAGCTTCGCATCGCCGAGACGGAGAAATATGCGCACGTAACCTTCTTTTTCAACGGCGGTGTCGAGGAACCGTATCCCGGCGAGGACCGCGCACTGATCCCGTCGCCGCAGGTCGCGACGTATGATATGCAGCCGGAAATGAGCGCCTTCACTGTTACTGACGAAGTGGTCAGACGCATTGAAAGCGGAAAATACGACGTAATTATTCTTAATTATGCCAACTGCGACATGGTCGGCCACACAGGTGTGTTCGAGGCAGCCCGCAAGGCGGTTGAAGCGGTTGATACCTGCCTGGGCCGCACATTGGCCGCTATTGAAAAGATGGGCGGCCGGGCGCTCATCACCGCGGATCACGGCAATGCCGATCAGATGTTTGAGGACGACGGTTCGCCGTTTACCGCGCATACCACCAACCCTGTCCCTCTGTTTTTCTTCGGCTGCAAAGATGTAAAGCTGCGCGAAGGCGGCCGCCTGGCTGATCTGGCGCCCACCATGCTCAAGCTGCTCGGTCTGCCGCAGCCTGCCGAAATGACCGGCGAAAGCATTGTCCTTTGATAAAAATCGTTTAAACCCATTTTTTACAGCCCGACGTCTCTGCCCATTCTGCGGGCAGAGACGTTTTCATCATCGCGGATGCAGACAGTTTGATGCAAGAGCGTCGCGAAAAGAGCAAGCTGCGGTCATTTCAGGGATGTTTACGCCGCCGCGCCGGCTCAAGCCATACGCCGGAGCGTTCGGCTTTTTAAAAAAAGGCAGGCGCGTATTTTTTTGACTGCTCCGGTACAAAATAAGGATAATGACTTGTCAACATCCCCAAAAAGGATTATAATAGGGGCAACTAACCGCAGCCTCAAGAATTTGTTCAATAGAGGAGGACCCGCCATGAGAAAAGGTACATTTATTGCAACCGTCGCGCTTCTGATCGCGATCGCCGGGGCGATCGTTGCGTTTGCCGCCTATTTCAAGCGCCGCAGCTGCGCGCTTTGCGATGATCTGGACGATGAATTTGGCGACAGCGATCTGTACGATATGGATTATTATGCCACACAGGTCGACGACGCGCAGCCGCACAGCGACGAACAGGACGCTGGCGATACTGCTAATGTTCTTGCCGACGACGATATTCCCGACGAGGAATAAACTGTGTTCATGAGATGAATAAAAGCGGACCTGCGCTTTCGCGCGGGTCCGCTTTTATTCATCTTTTATTCCTCAAACAGCTCCCGGAGCATCTGTCCGGGGTTGTTTAAAAACTGCCTGGTCAGCACATAAGCGTCCGTATCACTGTAAGAAACGCGCTCCACGCCCGCATGTGAAAACTGATAGATCGCCGCGTCCGGGTACGCCGTCAAAACCGGCGAGTGCGATGCAATGATAAACTGCGAGCCGTTTTGCACCAGTATGCGCAGCCGCGCGAGCAGGGCAAGCTGCCCTGTAACGGACAGGGCGGCCTCCGGCTCGTCGAGCAGATAAAGCCCCTGACCGCCGAAACGGTTTACGACGAGTGAAAGAAAACTTTCGCCGTGCGACTGCGCATGCATGGAACGTCCGCCGTAGCTGTCAATCAGCCGCGGGCCAAGCGGAGTTTCGCGGTCAAGCTCATCGATCTTTGTGGCAACGTTATAAAAGCTTTCCGCACGCAGGAAAAAACCGTCCCCCGGACGCCGCGCACCCCTGACGATGTGCAGCGCCTGCCACAGCGACGCGTGCGAATCACTTGTTTTAAAGCAAAAATTGCGTGTGCCTCCCTCTGGATTGAAGCCGCAGGCGATGGCAATCGCTTCCAAAATCGTCGATTTTCCCGAACCGTTTTCTCCAACAAAAAAGGTTACCGGCGCAGTCAATACCAGTTTCCCAAGCCGCCGGACCGCCGGCAGCTCCATCGCATAGCCGCCGTCCGCGCCGGCTTTCACCGAAATTTCCCGGATAAACAACCCGTCGGGCGCTGTCGCTCCTGTATTGACAGTCCCACGTCTGTCCGATGCTTCATCAAAGCCTGCGGCTGCGCCGCGCCGTTTCACAGCTCGAGTATCTGGCCCCGGTGCGTGTATGAAACGATCCGGCCGCAGTACAGCGCGGCCGCCGGGTCATCCATCAGCTTTTGGCACAGCGCGTAATCATCCCACAGATGCATTGGAACAACATGATCCGCGCCCACCCGGCGCATAAAATAATCGACGCCGAGGATATATTTATCCTCCAGGCGCGGGTCGACGGGTATAAATGCCGTGTCAATCTGCTCCCCCTGCAAAAGATCGATCTGTTCCCGGTAACGCCGGCCCATGTCGTCATTATACGCCCTGCTCTCGCCGTTCCAGTGCCACCAGTTAAGATCGCCGGCGTGAAACACACAGACGCCGTTGCATTTAACGAGAAATGCAACGCCCTCATCGTTTGAACAAAGCGCGCGGATCTGCGCATCGCCGACCGTCCTGGTTTCACCCGGCCGTATGCGCACCGCGCCTGTGCGCATTGGCACGTCGTGCGATAAAATATAGTGAATTTTCCCGGCCCATGCCTCCCATTGGAAAATGACCGGATTAAAATGGTCGTGGTGTATATGTGAAACGAACACATACACGTCGCGTCCCTTAAGCGCGGACGCATCAATCACACCGTCTTTCAAAGTACCGCCGCGCGGCGTATCCTTATAATAATCAAAGATCATTACAGGCCCGCCGGTGTCAACCAAAAAACCGCTGTGCGCCAGATAAACGGCTTTCAACACGCATCCTCCTTTTGATTTGGCTTGTCCTTCCAATTCCACCATTTACATTTTTCAGGCTCCGGTATGGGCGTTTCAGCAAAGTAGACAGCACAGCGGTAGACATACAGCACACACCTGTCCAGTATGCCGCCGCAGCGAGCGCAATCGCGTTCATAAAGCGCCTGCGGGTCCTGCCCACGAAGCGACTCTACCGTATCAAAGCCAAGCGCATGCAGATGCGCCGCCATATTCGGACCCACTCCGGGAATTTTCTCAAGCTCAGATTTCACTGCCGGCCTCCTGATTCATTGAGCGTAAAACGCCACACGCACCTGTTTTCCCCGTCGGTAATATCAGGATAACAGCTTACACACTCCGTTTGAATACGGCAGTCAATCACGCGTGCAAAGTTTGTATATTCAACAAGTCCCACCGGCTTGCATGGATGAAACGCCATGCCCTTGCGCGCGCGGGCATCCTGAACCCGGCAGGTCTTGACGCAATAAGTCAGCGTATTTCCGTCAAGTACAGCCTCATGCCGGTTCAGGGGCGCATACAGCCGGAAGGCCAGCGCGCGGCGCAGCCCGTCCAGCCCCGCCTGTACCGGCAGGCCGAGAAACGCTTTGATACGCCGCGCCTCCGTTTCAGTAAAGCGCGCCCAAGCGTTGACATCATGTTCGACCGCTTCGTCCATTCCCCGTTTTTTCTCAATGGATTGAAACCACAGCCCGTCAAGCGCCAGCCAATTTTTCGCGAACATTTCGCACAGCTCAATCAGTTGATCGCGCGGCAGCTCATCGATACGCTCATACTTCAAATTTAACATCTCCCTCCTGGCTTTCAGCCCGCCCGGCTGCGCCGCAAGCGGCAGGCAGATACTTCGCTGACGCAGGCTGTACCAGCGGACGGCAGGGGAGCTTAACCGTTTGTATCCTGTACTCCGGCACAGTCCGCATACCTGCCCCATTCATCCAACGACAATCTGCTCATCGTTTTTACCAATACATTAAAAATCGCCTGTTTTTCCCGCGTGCAGCAAAAGCTGTCGTTTTCTATTTCTGTTCGATATCCCTTTTGACCGCATACGCAGCAGGAATGAATGTATTTTTTAGCCGCAGGATTCCAACGGTCAATATACAGTGAACGGCCCCGTTTTATCAGTTTACTATGTGACAACGGCCTGCCTCCTGTCATATCAAAGATTGATCCAGCGCAATGATAATGCCTTTCCGGATTCTCTCTCCGGCACAATCACGAATTTTCAAATTATATACTGAAATTTTTCTTGTTCTGCACATTCATTGGCCTCAATCAGCACATGTTCTTTTCCGAACCCCGGCCGCGCGACTGCTCCCAGACCTTTTGAGCGGCGTGGCAAGCAGCCACTGCATCGCTGCGTGTACCGGCCGCGATCAAAAACCGGTTGTTGTGACAAAAGCGCAATGTCGCGATACCAGACAGCTTTGGCAGCTCCTCCTCGCTGCGGCCAGCCCAATCAGCAGGGAAGGGAATCTTGAGCGCATGAGTCTCATCGTCAGCCGGCACACCCTGCGCGCTGAATCCGCCGCGCTGTGAGGGATATACGACAAACTGTGCGTCAGAAGCGGACAACACTGCTTTCCACGGCGCAAACCGTTCCAATGTGACAACGCCACGCTCCATACCGCGCAGAGCTTCCTCCACATAGCTGCGCGCGCGGCACATGCTCCGCACGCTTTCCAAACGTTTTTCCAAAATCACCTGTGCGAACGAAACAGCCTCCCAAAAGCATCTGTCAGCCGGCTCCCCGCTGTCCCATCCGGGGTTAAACAACGCGATCAAACCGGCTGTCTCGCTTCCACAACCGGTATTGTCGTCGAGATCAAGCGGCTGGATAAAATGCTGATCAAACCGCGCGGCTTCCTCCGCGTCCGGGATGAGCCGGTCGCCGAACGCGCGCCATAAAAGCCCAAACGCGGCATATGGCACGCCATTTTCGCGGACAGGCGCGCCATTTTGATGATGGTCGAAATCGCCGCCGCCAATATCAAAAGCCAAGCCGTCAAAGTTCTCCGGCAGGCGCATAACGCGCCGAATCTTAATTTTAGGATTCAGCAATCTGAGCAGTGCCGAAGAAAATACATCATCAGCATGAAAACGTCCGCCATGCGTCACAGCGGAATTAGGAATCATTGTCATGTTATGTTACCTTCCTGTCCTTCATCCCCACACGCGATGAGCGCGCATTTTTGCGCGCGTGTCATCCGCTTGATCGCACATTCCCGCCTCATAGCCGCGCTTTTTCCGTTGAAGGACTCACAATAAACAAGGGTGACAGGCCGGCGCGCACGGGTATATTTAGCGCCGCGTCCCGCATTGTGCATTGTCAGGCGCCGTTCAAGATCCGTTGTCCAACCAGTATAAAGCGTCCTGTCGGCACAGCGCAGGATATATACATAATAACCGCTCTCTGTGTCCAAGCCATCGCCCCCTGATCGCAGCATTGCCTGCCTAGCAGTGGGCTGACAGGCATATAAACAATACCATGCCGCTTTGCGAACATGATATAATCGGCCATCGGGGCGCAAGCGAGCCGCCCTGGCCATACCATCAAAAGGCGGTTGCCGCGCAAGCGGCGAGCCGTTGGGCATAGCCCCGTATAATAACCGCTTTGCGGTTATTATACCACAGCAACAAGCCCATTCGGGCTTGCCTGCCGCAAAGCGGCAGTGAAACCGGCAAAGCCGGTTTTGGCTGTGGTGTAACATGCGCAGTCCGCTGCTTTGCAGCGGCAGCCGCCATAAGGGGGCTGCAAACGGCGTTGCCGTTTGCACTGCGCATATTGTACCATATTACGCATTGTGTCTCAACCAATTTTTCCCCAACACAATTCCCCCTTCCCCCACCATTTTTCCTGCATTGCCAAGAGCCGACCCAGTCGGGGCGGCTCGTACCGGTCATGCGCACAGAAGCGTAACGGCGAGGTAGACCGCTGTAAAAAGAAGCGTGCAGTTTCCACGCATAAGCAGCCAAAAGCCGCCCGCAAACAGCGGCGTCAGAATAACAAAGCCGATCACCCGGCGCAGCAGATCCGCTCTCTCCAAACCGCCCGCACGGCACAATAGAAGATGCAGCAGGACGCCGCCGTCAAGCCGGCCGATGGGAAGCAGGTTAAATACCGCTAACGCGGCGTTCGCCGTTGTGAATAAGTTCCAGCCGGCAAACGGAAAGACCGCCGCCAGCGCGGCAAGATTTGCCGCCGCGCCTCCGAAATAGACCGCCGCCTCCTGTCCATAGGAAAGCAAGCCCTGTTTTTTCATACGCACGCCGAACGCACAGAACTGCAAATCGGTCACGCGCGCGCCGACTAAATGCATCGCCGCGATGTGCCCGCACTCGTGCAGCGCAACACAGCAAAGCGCCGGCAAGCCCGCGCCTGTCCGGTCAAACAGCATATAAAGCGCCAGCACCATAAAAAAACCAAATGTAAAAAAATAGTGTGTCCCATGAAACTTAAACCCCATAGCCGTCCATCCCGTCCAACACCCAGGCGGGATTATAATACTTCCCGTTCAGGCTGATTTCAAAATGGACATGTGGCCCGGTGGAAATGCCCGTGCTGCCGACATATGCAAGCAGCTCGCCGCGGCGCAGATTCGCGCCGGCAGGCGCGACAATCTTTGAGCAGTGGCAATAGGTTGTTTGAAGCCCCCCGCCGTGGTCGAGCGTGATGTAATTGCCGTAAATGGCAGACGTATCCACCTCGGCTACGCGCCCAGGAAGCGCGGCATATACGCCCACACCCTCCGGCGCGGCGATATCAAGCCCCCGGTGAAAATCATCCGCACCGCTGATCGGGTGTTCGCGCCAGCCATACAGGGAGGTCACTGTGCCCGACGACGGCGGTTCCACAAGCGCGGAAACAAAAATTGGAGCGAGCGCGCAGGCTTCCGGCGCGGCCTTGCCTTCCTCCTTCTTTGCGTCCATCCAGCCGCCTGCGCCGCCGGGCTGTGCGGATGCTGTCTGTGCTGTTGCTTCCGTCTCGCCAAAGGCGGCGTCTTTGGCGCCGTCATCCGCCTGCGCCTTTACAAACGCGTTCCAGGCGTCAAGCGGCATGCTTTCCGCCGATGGCTGCTGTTCGCTGTCTGCCGGCTGCTGTGCATCAGCCGTGGAACCGACAGCCTCCGGCGGCGTCTGACCGCGCGGCATGAATAAGCCGCCGGCCTTCTGCGACAGCCAATCGGCCGCACGGCCGGCTGCCTGTCCGACGCGGGCCGGCAGATCAGACGGAAATTCCAGCGTCAGACCGGCGCCGTCCGATTCTAAATAAGCGCGGTATTGCGCGCCAACCTCATGCGCAAGCGTTGGATTCAATTGTGCCAACGCGAATGACGCGCCGCCAAGCAAAACACAAAGCACAATCTGCACCGTCATCAGAAACAGGTAGGGATCCTTTGTTTTTCCGCTGCGTACCGGCACACCCGGCCGTCTGCGCGGGGGATGGGGTGTATGAACCGTCATAATCGTCCTTCTCCTTTATCTGGAACCAGTTGTCTGAGGTTGTAGGGGCAAGCCTGCCGGTAAACCGGCGCTGATCCCTGATAAGACAAGTCTATGCACGCGGAGAAAAAATCATGCCCGCCGGCCAAGCCCGCCGGGCACAGAAAAACGGGGCGCTTTAAGCGCCCCGTTTTAAAAGCCTGTCCAGCATCCTCCGGCTGTGAATACAGGTTCTGAATATGACCGACGTTTAATTTTTGGAACGGATATATTCGTCAATCGACTGCGCGGCGGTTTTTCCCGCGCCCATCGCGAGGATCACCGTCGCCGCTCCTGTCACGGCGTCGCCGCCGGCGAACACGCCGGGCTTTGTCGTCGCGCCCTTTTCGTCCGCCACCAGGCAGCCGTGTTTATTCGCCTCCAGGCCGGTCGTTGTAGAGCGGATCAGCGGGTTCGGGCTTGTTCCAATCGACATGATGACCGTATCGACGTCGAGCACAAAATTGCTGCCTTCCTTCGGGATCGGACGGCGGCGTCCGGACGCGTCCGGCTCGCCAAGCTCCATCTCAATACATTCGATCCCTGTGACATGCCCGTTTTCATCGCCGATGATCTTCACAGGATTGTTGAGCAGCTTAAAGACAATGCCTTCCTCCTGCGCATGATGGACCTCCTCGGCGCGGGCGGGCAGCTCCTGCATGGAGCGGCGGTAAACGATGTAAACGGTGTCCGCGCCCATACGCTTGGCGCAGCGGGCCGCGTCCATCGCCACATTGCCGCCGCCGACAACGGCGACCGCCTTCGATTTTGCAATCGGCGTGTCGTACCCTTCACGATATGCTTTCATCAGATTGATGCGTGTCAGATACTCATTGGCTGAATAGACGCCGAGCAGCCCTTCGCCCTCGATGCCCATAAAGCTCGGCAGGCCCGCGCCGGAACCGATGAACACGGCTTCATAGCCCTGCTCAAACAGTTCGTCGACCGAATCGACCTTGCCGATGACCATATTTGTCTCAATATCGACGCCAAGCTCCTTGAGCGCGCCAACCTCGCGCGCGACGATCTCCTTTGGCAGACGAAACTGCGGGATTCCATAGACAAGCACGCCGCCGGCCGTCTGGAGCGCCTCGAACACAGTAACCTCATAGCCCATTTTCGCAAGATCGCCGGCGCAGGTCAAACCGGCCGGGCCAGCGCCGACCACCGCGACACGGTGGCCGTTGGAGGCAGGCTTTTCTGTTTTACCGTCTCCATGCTCCATCCACCAGTCCGCGACAAACCGCTCCAGCCGGCCGATTCCAACCGGTTCACCCTTGATCCCGCGCACACATTTACCCTCGCACTGCGTCTCCTGCGGGCAGACACGTCCACAGACAGCCGGCAGGCCGTTGGTCAGCGCAATTTCACGGTATGCGCCGGCAAAATCGCCCTCAGCCACCTTTGCAATGAACTGCGGGATATGTACGTTGACCGGACAGCCGGCCACACACGGCTGATGCTTGCAGTGCAGGCATCTCTGCGCTTCCTCCATCGCCATCTCAGCCGTATAGCCGAGCGCGACCTCCTCGAAATTATGGTTGCGTACATCCGGCGCCTGTTCCGGCATCGGATGCTTCTTAGGCGACATATTAGGCATTGCGTTTTCCTCCTGTCAGGCGGCAGATATGGGCCGGGTCCTCGCGATCCGCGGCCTCGCGCTCTTTATAAAAGCTGTTGCGGTGCATCAGCTCGTCGAAATCGACCTCATGGCCGTCAAAATCCGGGCCGTCGACACATGCAAATTTCATCTGGCCGCCGACCTTGACGCGGCAGCCGCCGCACATGCCCGTTCCGTCGACCATGATCGGGTTGAGCGATACGAGCGTCTTAATGCCGTAGGGCTTTGTGGTGGCTGCGACAAACTTCATCATAATGACCGGGCCGATCGCGATCACCTCGTCGTACTGTTCGCCGGCGTCGATCAGCGCCTGAAGCTTATTTGTGACGAGCCCCTTTTCGCCGTAGGTGCCGTCGTCGGTCATGATATACAGATGGTCGGTGACAGCCTTCATTTCGTCCTCAAGGATCACGATATCCTTCGAACGAAATCCCGCGATCATATCGACCGCGATGCCGGCGTTATGCAGCGCTTTGGCCTGCGGATAGGCAATCGCCGTTCCGACGCCGCCGCCGATCACGCAAACACGCTTTGCGTTCGGGTCAATATGCGTGGGTACGCCGAGCGGGCCGACAAAGTCCAGAATACTATCGCCCTCCTCCAGCGTATTGAGCAGCTTTGTCGAAGCGCCTACAATCTGATAAATGATCGTCACCGTCCCGGCCTCGCGGTCATAATCCGCGATGGTCAGCGGCACGCGCTCGCCCTGCTCATCGACGCGGAAAATGATGAACTGGCCCGCCTTCGCTTTTTTGGCGATGTGCGGCGCCTGCACCTCCATCAAAGTCACGCTGTCATTGAGGGCGCGTTTTCTTACGATTTTGTACATTCTTTCACTCCTGCCTCCCGAACCACGCGCATGCGGGTTCTGTTTTTAAAATTTGTAAACTAATAAACAAATTTTTCTGAATAATTATATCAAACTTTGTGAGCAGACGCAATACGAAAATACCCGCAGCGCGCTTACGTCATGAAACCACGCGTATCTCAAATTTTTCGATGGCCTCGCTGCCATTGTAGCCCTCGGCGATCAGATACGCCGTGCCCTCCTGGAGTCCCTCGACATATACGGTGTGCTCGTCGTCGCTGATCTTTGAAATCTCCAGAATATCCGGATCGCTCACGCTCCACTTGATACCGGGGTCCTCGGCGTTGGCAGGCGACACCTCGCCGGTGTATTCGCTGCGGGAGCCATCCGCCTCCAGCTCGTCCGGACCGGAAATGGAAATCGATTCCACAAGCACGCCTTCCTCCGGGTCGGCCTGCTCATCGTCTTGCTCATCGTCCGAAGCGTCGCCGCGCACTTTGACGGTGCAGACCGCCGTCTCGCCGCCGTCATCCGTCGTAACAGTGACCTGCGCCTCTCCCTCGCCGACAGCGGTCAGCTCTCCGGACGGCGATACCTCGACGACATCCTCGTCATCCGACTCCCATGTGACATCCTTATTCTCCGCTGTCCGCGGGCGGACGGTCGCCTCGAGCTGATATGTCTCGCCCACGCGCATTGAAAGCTTCTCGCGGTCGAGCGATACGCTTTCAACCGCGTCGCCGCTATCCTCATCGCCGCTATCCTCATCGCCGCTATCCTCATCGCCGCTGTCCTCATCGTCACCTTCCTCCTCATCGTCGGAGCCGTAATATCCGGAGCTTGTCCCCCCCAGATACGCGCTTACGCCGTTTGCAATCGCTTCTGCGATACGGTTTTGATATTTGGAATTGATCATCTTTGTATATTCGTCGTCATTCGACAAAAATCCAATCTCAGCCAACACGCAAGCAAACTGGCTTTCGCGCGTCATGTAGTAAAGCCCGGCTTTCGCGCCGCGGTTGTCCGTGCCGAGCGCCGACGCCACATTTGCGGATATATTGGCGGCAAGCTGTTTTGCAAACGGATAGAAATAGTAAACCTCCGTTCCCTTGGCCGAGCTGTTCGGCGCGGTGTTGCTGTGGACGCTGACAAGCACCTGCGCATTGAAGGAACGCGCGGCCGCCAGACGCGTGGCCATCGTGGAGCCCGGCTGCGTCATCAGCACGGACGCGCCCTGGCTCTTGAGGTCCGCTACGAGCTTTTCAGCGATCGCGTAGTTGATATCCGCTTCGTCCTTGCCTGGATAGAAACCCTCCGCGCCCGGGTCGTTTCCGCCGTGTCCTGGGTCCACGACCACCCGCGCGCCCGAAAGGCCGCCCGGGGAATTGTGAAAGCGCAGGTTCAGGCTGTCGCCCTCATAATACGCTCTGTATCCGATGAAGCCACCCGCCTTTTTAAGCGTCAGCACCAGATTTGACCCATCCCACGAGGCGGACTCAAAGATGCCCTTTCCATCGACGGAACCGGGCGTTTCGGCCGTGTATTGGAACCGGAACACAAGGCGGCTGCCGTCGTACTCCACTTTGTAGGGGACCTTCTGTGTCATATCGAGCGTGACAGTCGTATACGAACCGGAAGTCTTGATACGCATATCGGAAATAACGTTCTGATCCGGCATAGCTCCGCCGCTCGCCTTGATATCGGAGGAATAGACGCGCACGCCCGATTCCAGCTTCCAATAGGTCTTGGTCACGCTGCCGTTTTTATAAACGATCTCGTCGCCATACGTCTTGTCAACCGTTCCCTGCGGCAGCGGGAAATAATTCGGATTTGAATTGTCGTTGAGCGTGTCGGTCGGGAACGTCTCGGCCTGGTCCGCGGTAACATAAACGACCGCGCCGTCGCCCATCACGGCGAGCTTGTTGACAGTGACGGACGCACCCTGCATCGTCTGTGTCTCTCCCTGGGCAGTGGCGGTAAAGGTAATATTGCCCATCGAGGTAGCGGTCGCCGACGCGCTCGGCGCTGTAAATACGCCGACATACAGCCGGTAGCCCGAATCGCGCTCGGCCTCGTCCGTGTCGTCCTCCGTTTCGGTGAGCTGGATCGTCTGCCCGCCCACGCTCGCCGTCACCTGCGCGCCCTCATAAGCCAGCGCGGAGACGGACACCTGCATCCCGCCGTCTACGGAAATTTTCCCTGTCGGGCTGACCTCCTTGATGACCTGCACGATGCGCGTGATGTTGTAAGTCAGGCTCTTGCCCTTGTGTTCGATCGTAAAGGTATTCAGTCCCGCCTTGAGTTCCTCGCGGATTGTAAAGTAACCGCTTTCGTTCGTCGGAATTTTTTCCCCGTTGAGCGTCACATCCGCCTGCGGGTCGGAGGCGCCCTGGAAGGTGACGGTTTGTTCCTGTGTCGTAAAGGTCAGCTCCGCCGGCTTTGTGACAGCGAGCTGCGTGAGCACCCACTGCTCGTTGATCTCGTCGTTTAAATACTGGATCAGCGTCGTCGTGCTGCCTCCGGGGTCGCTGCGCAGGGCCGCGAGCGAATTAAACGCGCTGCCAGAGCTGCCGCCTGCCTCCTCAAGGCGGATTATCTGCGCCGTGAGCTGCTCATAAACCGTCCAGCCGACCGACTGCGTCCCAACACGGTCGGCGGCGTGCATCATATAAAGCTTTGTATCCGTACCGTCGACAACGCCGGCCCACCACGCCGCAACAACGCCGAACCGCGCCGTCTCCTCGTTCGTGGAGCCGTAGTTTTTGACCATCACAAAATCAAACAGCCCGTCCTTTACAAAGGCGCGCGTATCCGCGTTGCCCGTGCCGAGAGCCGTCGTTTCAGCCTTCGTATCGGAGCCGTCCGGGTCGGCGTCGCTGTTCTGCCAGACCGCCTGCGTATAAAGCCCGACCTGTACGCCCGGCGCATTCTCACGCACCGCTGCGGCCGCCGTCTCGAGCAGCGCGCGCGGGACCTGGCGCTGATACGCTTCATAGCCCATCCCGCCGCCGCTTTGCAGATAACCGGCATAGGCCGCCGGGCTGTCCGCGCACTCATAGCCGTCGAGCAGAATGCCGTCCGGCTTGTACGCTTCGGCAAACGCGCCGATATTTTCCGCCAGGTCGTCAAGAGCCGCGCCGTCGGCGGTCAGCCCCTCTCCGCCCGAACGGGTTGAGACATCATATGTCGCATAGACGTAAAAACCCATTTCACGCGCCTTTGCGCAGAGATACTCCGTCACGTCAAGCCCAAGCGGCGCGCTCTCCAGCGCGCTGCTCTCAAACAGGACGCTGTCGCCGTACTGCGTGTCGATGATGACTGTGTTCATCGTGAGCTGCTGCGCGGCGGCAAGCGCTTCATCAAGCTGCGTGGCAAGCTCCTGCGCGCTCACATCCGTCCCGTTCGTCAGATAATCGGTCCCCGCGGAGATCATCACGCCGCGCATCTCGGTCGGCACGTTGAAATAAACAGGCTCGTCCGCCTGTCCGTTATCCGAACTGTCCGTCCCCGTCTCCCCGGCCGTATCCGGCGGCGCGGACGACGCGTCCGGCGGCGCGGGGTTCTCAGCGGAGACGTCCGGCGGCACAGACGCCTGCGAAGAATCCGCTGTCTGTCCGTCCTGTTCGGAGATTTCACCATCCATCCCCTGTTCGCCGTCCGGCCGGCTCTCCGAAGGCCCGGAGCCTTCGCTTTGCGCCGGCCCCTGCGCAAGCTCCGTAAGCGGACCGCTCAGATAAGCCAAAACGCCCGTCAGCAGTGTCAGAGAAACGAACACTGCCGACAGGACGAGGATCAGTTTTTTTCGATTGGGGGCGTCTTTAAACACAGCTTGCCTCCCCGCCCCGGCGGACCGTTCCGCCGGGCCTGGTTATATCCGCGGCGCGGCGATATACCGCACAGACTTACCGCGCAGCCTGCTTTGTAAGGCGGGCAGGCCGCGCGTCCTGTCTCATCGGCCGGGTCAAAATACTTTTTTCAGGTTGTTGCGCTCGATCTTCATCTGTTCAGACACATCGCCGAACAGCGATTCATAGCTGTAAATTACAATGCCGCCATAATGCTCCGCCTTGCGGGCCGTCTTGACCATACGCGCCAGAATGTCCGTCGTATCAATCCACTCGTTCTTTCCCTCGCCGGCCCAGGTATCGACCGTACCGACCTTGTATGCAGCGATGCCGACATACAGTTTGATGGTATCGACCTTAATCATGCTGTCCCACAGAGCGACCGTTTCCGCGTAAGGAGCGGTGCCGTTGCGGTAACCATAATAAATCTGCGGACAGATATAGTCGACATATCCCGGCTCGGAAACCCAGGTGCGCACATCGGCAAACTGACCGTTGTAGTTGATGTCCACATTGCCCTGCGGGCTGATGCCGAACAGACAATCGGGATTGGCCTCCTTCACAGCGGCGTAAACGTCATGCACCAGCTTGTTGACATTCTCACGCCGCCAGTCGGCCTGCGTCAGACTGCTGCCGGACGCCTGATAGGTCGCCGCGTCAAACGTCAAATCTGTAGTCGGGTAAAAGTAATCGTCGAAATGAATACCGTCAACATCATAATTTTCCACAATCTCCCGCACGCCGTTTACAATCAGCTCGCGCGCCGCGGCGCTGCCGGGATTGTAATAAACGCCGCCATTCCATGCGAGCGCGCCGTCATTGCCGCTGGCCAGCCATTTTTTCGCCTGGTTGTCCGCCGACATGGGCTTGTCGTCGAGCCGTACCCGATAGGGATTGATCCACGCCTCAATACGCAGACCGCGTTCATGCGCGAGCGAAACCATCAATTCCAGCGGGTCGTAACCGGGGTCGCGCCCCTCCTCACCTGTCAAATAACGGGACCAGGGGAAATATTCGGACTTATAAAGCGCGTCGCCAAAAGGCCGCGCGTGGACAAATACTGTATTGAATCCAAAGTCGGCCGCCTGGTCAAACGCGTCCCCGATGTTCTTTACAAACTGCGCCTGTGTTTTTCCCTTGATCATCGGCTCAAGCGTCAGATAGGAGATCCACACGCCGCGCACCTCGCCGTTAACCGACGAGGAAAGCACCGCGGTATGCGCGCCGCCGAGCGCCTGCCTGTCGCGGCTGTCGGGCGCTTCAACGCCGTATACGCTCGTGTGCTCCGGACGGTTCAGCGTAACCGGCGTTTCTTCCCCGCCGGACGACGCGCCCGCGGCAATCTGGCCGCAGCCAGCCACAGCCAGCATCAGCACCGATAATATCACGCTCAAAACCTTTTTCATGCGTTCGACTCCTTCTCGCAAGCATTCGTCATAATTTTACACGTTACGCACCGGCAGGTCAATAGCCCGGCAAAACTTTCCGTGATCGTCATTGACATTTTCAACATTTTGTATAAACTGGTAAATAAGCAGCATCGACTTTGTTAAAATTCAGAAAAAAGCGCCGTACTTATGCTGTGCAAGCAAGTGTGAGGGGGACGCTCCATGCTCCTAAAAAATATATTCAGTATCCATACAAATATAGTACCATCGGGAACGGTCAATATTCGCTGCCCGCACTGCGGACAGCGCGGGCAAATGTCCGTCTTTCACGCGCAGCGTGATGCGGCCGTTTATGGCCTGCGCTTTCTGCGCCGGGATGGACGCCGCTTTCTCGTCTGTTCTTCATGCGCGGGCATATTCACACTTAAAACATTCAAAAAAACGCATCTGTCCAAAACACCGGACAGGGTCCGCTGAAAAGCGGCGGCCAAAAGGGCCGGACGGCGCTGCCGTCCGGCCCTTTTGGCCGCCGCTTTTATATGTTTTCATCCTTCTGCCAGGAGTCGATCAGCCCCTCGCACACGCGGCGCATCTGCGTGGCCGCAGCGCAAAGCGCAAGCGAACGCGCCAAAAGCGTCTCACGCGCGCCGAGCATTTCACCATCCGGCTGAACCAACTCGCGCAGCAGTTCGGGCAGGCGCCCGCGCAATCGCTCTTTCATTAAAAGCGCCTGCGTATATGCATGTTCAAAGTCTATTTCGTCCTGCCCGCATGAAACAAGCTTTTTAATATCGGAAAGCGCAAGCTGTTGCTTGAGTGTCAGAATACACAATAACTGCATTACCTGGCCGCGGGAATACTTCTTGCCGCGGACGGGCATAATAAGGCGTTCCTTGCTGTAATTGTTGACCATTGTCTTTGTCAGTAGCTTGTCGTCCGGCAGGCGCTTGTTGCGCGCAAGCCCCTCGTCGACCAGAGTCAGAATCTGGTCCATATACAGGTCGATGCGCGGCACATCGGCAGCCTGCAAATCAGCGTCCCGGAATGCCTGTTCCAGAATTTCGTCAAACGGTTTCATCGGATCGCCTCCACATCTTGTTATATCCATTATATATAAAATTAATATCAACCGCAATATTCTATTGATTTTTCAATTCTTTGATATATAATAAATATATTAAGTAGTTATAAAAACTACATTACGAGTTTTAGAGGTGTTTATTATGCCCAGAATCTTTCAGAAGGCCCGCGATCCAATCAGCAGCTACTCCCACTTTATCGGCGCGGCCTTATCCCTGATCGGATTGGTGGCTATGGCAATCCAGTTGGCGCTGACACCGGGGCAGAATCCGCTTAACGCTGTCTCCTGTATCCTGTTCTGCCTGTCGCTGATCGCGCTTTACAGCGCCAGCGGCATCTATCATTTTTCACGAGCCGCCGCCAACGTGCTGGTTGTGCTGCGCAAACTTGACCATGCGATGATTTATGTGCTGATCGCCGGCACTTATACGCCGCTGCTGCTTGGGCTGCTGCCCGCGCCGCGCGCGGAGGTATTCACCGCGGTTATCTGGGGCGTCGCGCTGGCAGGCATCGTCATGAAACTCTGTTGGATCAATGCCCCGCGCTGGCTTGGCACCACATTATACCTTCTGCTTGGATGGGCTATCGCAATCGACCTGCCGGCGCTCGCCGCGCTGCCTGTTCCTGCTGTCGCGCTGCTCGCGGCCGGCGGACTGCTTTATACCGCCGGCGGCCTGATCTATATGATTAAGCGCCCCAACCTATCCGAACGCTTTGGCTTTCACGAGATCTTCCATCTGTTCGTAATCGCAGGAAGTCTCTGTCATTATTTTCTTGTATTGCTGTATATCGCGTGACATTCGCGCAATTTTGTGATATGCTGAATTCGACAAAATTTCGGCAGGGGGACAATCCGTCATGCAAAGAAAGAACGGCGCGCGGTGGAAAATCGGATATGGAACCGTCGGTTTTCTGGCGCTTGTTCTAACCGCTGCCCTCATATGGTATGGCGTTGCTTCCGCCCCGCCTGAAGTTCCCGCTTCGATTCGTTTCACTCCCGCGCCCGTTCTCAACCCGTATCCCGAGCTTGAAGGGCTTGTGGTGCGCATTAACTCAGCCTCAGAGGAGGAACTGACACAACTGCCAGGTATCGGTCCGGCACGGGCGAAGGCGATCCGGGAGTATATCTCTCGTTTTGGCCGTATCCATACGCCGGAACAGCTCTTAGAAATCGAAGGGATCGGGGAGCAGACGCTCGAAAATCTCCGCCCTTTTTTAGCGTTTGACTAGGGACTGTATCCATGTTTGAGCCCTGAAAATAAAAACCGGCCGGAATATCCGGCCGGTTTTTTACAATTTGTTTTCATTCACCCAATTGCGTGCGCGGATCACGTCATCCTCGTCGACGATTGGTGTCCCGTTTCGGTATCCTTCGACCTGGGAGATTGCCTGATTGATAAAAGCACTTGTAACCTCTGCGTTCGGGTCAATCCGCGCGTAATTGCCATGCAGGATCTTACGGCCCGGACCCTCGGGATGAATATATCTGTTTTTTTCGAACGCATGCATTCTGCGCGCCTCCCTGAAAAAAATTCGGCGGCAATGGCTGCGCGCCGCCTGCTTTTAGTGTGTGCGGACAGCGCCTCAATCATACGCCGGCCTGCTCAGAAAATCTATCCCTTCACAGTCCATTTTTCAGCGTTTCAGTTTTTAGCTTCAAAAATTGTAGATTTTTAAAAAAATCTATTTAAAATGGTTGACTTTTCCGGACAGGCATAGTATAATAAATTTCGTCGCTTGTGGATGCCACATCCAAAAGGCAAATGTGGGAGCTTAGCTCAGCTGGGAGAGCATCTGCCTTACAAGCAGAGGGTCACAGGTTCGAGCCCTGTAGTTCCCACCAGTATGGCCCGGTAGTTCAGTTGGTTAGAACGCTAGCCTGTCACGCTAGAGGTCGTGGGTTCGAGCCCCATCCGGGTCGCCATCTTTCTTCTATAAGCTTTGCCAGTGCTTACGCCTTTGTAGCTCAGTTGGTAGAGCAGAGGACTGAAAATCCTCGTGTCGTTGGTTCGATTCCGACCGAAGGCACCATTTGCGGGTTTAGCTCATCTGGTAGAGCGCCACCTTGCCAAGGTGGAGGTAGCGAGTTCGAGCCTCGTAACCCGCTCCACTGAAAAAGCCCTGAAACCATATGGTTTCAGGGCTTTTTCGCAAGACTTCGTCCGTTTTGGGTTGTCGATTTGATGCAACGTCCTGCAAAGGGGCCGCCCGCCTGCGCAGATTAGCGCAGGCGGGCGGCCCTTCTTGAATTTAAATAGCGCAGACGCATCGACTGGCACTCCGGCAGAGCTGTCTCATGCGCCGGCCTTCCTTATTCAACGTACTTGCAGTACCGTCAGCCAAAACCCGATGACGGCTGCGGCGATCAGCGTCATCACGATGCCGCGGCGGGCCATCTCCCCCGGCGTAAAGTAACCGGCGGCGAATGGGATGACATTCACGGGGCTGGAGGTAATTACTATAAAGGAAAGGGCGGAGGAGAAAACGCAGGGCGCAACCAGCCCCCAGACCCCTGCCCCCAGCCGTTGGGCCAGCGTGACCATCACCGGCACCAGGATGACCCCGGCCACAGTGTTGCTGCTGAACAGAATTTTCAGCACCGACACGGTGAGGACAATATAAAATCCGGTAAAGAACAATCCCGTTTGCAGCAGCGGTTCCCAGAAAAGGAGCCGGGCCATCCATTCGGCTATCCCATATTGGTAAAGCAGCTCGCCCAGCAGGATACCGCTGCAAATCAATAAAATGGAATCCCAACTGACCTTCTGGACACTCTCTTTCCACTCCAGAACCTTCACCCCGGGCAAAAACAGGAACAGGCCGGCCAGCAGCGCCACATGATGGCTGGAAAGTCCGACTCGTTCCCCGAAAATCCACAGAAGCACCGCCAGCAAAAAATCCGCCAGCAGCAGCCCCTCCTTCCAGCCAAAGGGTGGAGGCATCCCCACCGGCTCCAGCTTTTGGCCATCGGGCAGTTCCCGGGCCAGCAACAGCCAGCCGGCCGCCAGCAGTGTTATGGCGATGGGTACGCCGACCGCCATCCATTGACCGAAGCTAACCGATACTCCGGCATGTTCCTGTAAATGGCTGATCGCCACCAGATTGGCCCCGGTGGCGATGGGTGTCGCCACACCGCCGAAGGCCGGTCCCCATGCCACGCCGATCATCAGCGTCCGGGAAAGGGCGCAAAAATCAGAACGGCCCTGTGCCTGCCGGGTCAGGGCCAGGGCCAGCGGATACAGGATGGCCGCGGCGGCTACCTCTGTCACCCACATCGCCAGCAGCATCCCCGAAAGCATCAGCCCCAACAGCACTGCCCGCGGCCTGCGGCCAAATACCCGGAAAATCAGCAGCACAATCCTCTGCCCCAGAGGGGTCTTTTGGAACGCGCCGCTTAATAACAGGACCCCCAGGAAAAATGCAAAGGTGCTGTCCCCAAAACTGGCCTGGACCGCCTGCGGGAAGGTCATCAGCCCGGTGAAAGGAACCAGAGCCAGCAACAGCAGGGCGGTGACGGCGATGGGTGCCAGCATCAGGCACCAGCTAAGGACGGCAAAAATAAGAAGCGCCAGGACGCAATAGCCATCCCCGCCCATGGGCAAAGGCGCCAGACGGTTAAGCCATTCGGACGCAGCCGCCACCCACAGGACGGCAATGACCAGGCCATAAAAGCAAAGCGGTTTCCATGCAAAGGCCGGCCTGCGGCCGTCCGGTGCGGGACATACCGCTCCGGCGGCCTTTGGCGGGTCACGGCGGCTGGTCACAGGACCACGCCTTTGAGCGCCTGCACCATCTGCCCCACAGCTCCTTCCACCGGGAGCCGCTCAATACTGGAAGCGGCTACGAACCCCACAGCCGGGGTACGGCGCACCACCTGCTGCACATCCTCGGGCGTGACAATGGCCCCTCCATGGCACAGCGGCAGGATGTCCGGCCGGCGCTCCAGGGCCGCCGACAGGATGGCGGAGGTATCCTCGATCGCCTGTTCCAGCGGGCTTGCCTGGGAGACTCCCACATCCCCGCCGGCGGTAAGCCCCACATGGGAAACAATGATATCCACTCCCGCGTCCGCCAGCAGCCGGGCCTCCTGGGGGCAATAGCAGTAAGCCATGGTGAAAAAGCCCAGTTCCGCCGCCATCCGCAGCCGCTCCACCTCCTTGGCGAAGCCCATCCCCACCTGCTCCAGCTCCTGGCGGATACGACCGCTTAATTTGCCTACAGTGGGGAAATTGATAACCCCGCTGTAGCCGATCTCTTTCAGTTCCTCCAGGAAGGCTCGCATGTCCCGGGTCGGATCGACCCCGTAGATGCCGGCCACCACCGGCGTATCCTGCACCATATGCAGAATCTGACGGCGTCCCATATCCCGGACAATGGCGTTGGCATCCCCGATGGGCAGGTTCCCGGCGATGCTGGCGATCCCGTCCATCCGGTAACGGCCGGAATTATAAACGATAATCAGGTCGGCGCCCCCACGGTCCTCCACACGAGCCACCAGGCCGTTGCCCGCAGCGGCGGCCAGGATGGCCCGCCCCTGTTCCACCTGCCGGCGCAGGGCGGCCAGGACTGCTTTACGTTCAAACCGCATAAAATCCGTCCCCCTTTAAAATTGTGTCTTGGGTATCATCCGCAGCAATTCCCGCACCAGTACATCCGCAAAAGCCTGGTCGTTCACATGCGCGTCCTGTACCATCACCGGCACATTGTCGGGCATCTTGTATTTGACCTCATTGATGAACACCTGATTGGCCGCCGGGTCATAAAATACCTTTCCCGGCATATCCACACTGGAAAAGCCCCTGGCGGGAATAATCACCTTGGTCATGCCGCGGCGGCTGTTTTGCAGCCGTTCCATAAAGATATCCCCCAGTTCCTTCATTTCCGCGCTGTCGGCCCGCATTTTCACCGAACTGGGGCTGTGGTAATACAGGGTACGGGCCTTTTGGGCGGGCTGGAGGGTTTCCTCCGACCCCAGGTTCACCATTTCCAGCGCCCCGGGGACCACCACATAGGGGATCCCCATCTCCGGCGCGCCCCGCAGCCGCTGCGGACCCACCGCGTAGATGCCTCCCGCTACCTCGTCCGCCAGCTCGGAGGTCGTGATATCCAGGACCGCGCAGAAATGCCCCTCCCGGATCATTTTCTCCATGATCTTCCCGCCGGACGTCCCCCGGGCATGGAAAAGCAGGACCTCATACCCTTCTTTTTGCAGCAGTTCGGTGCAACGGTCCACACAGGGGGTTGTGACCCCGAAGCTGGTAATGGCGATAGCCTTTTTATCCTTGCGTTCCAGCGGCTTGCAGCAAAGCATGCCGTTGAGGATGGCCGCCGCCTGCCGCAGAATGTATTCCGTGAGAAAATTCAGGTTTTGTATGTCCACCACCGGGTTTATCAGCAGCAGGTCCTCGCCCTGCACATAAGGCAGGGTGTTGCCGGAGGCCATGGTGGTCACGACAACCTTCGGCACGCCTAAAGGCAGCTCATGCATGGCGGCGGAGGCCATGGTGGTGCCTCCCGAACCGCCGATGGCGATGATCCCATCCAATTGGCCGTCGGCGTAAAGCTGACGGATGACGGCTTTCAGCCCGCGCACCATGTAGCTGGAAGCCTCGCTGCGCACATTGCAGCTTACAACCTGTTTATAGTACGGGCCGGCCACCTGGGCCTGGGTGAGATAAACGCCGGAGGAATTTGACTTTTTCAGCCCCATGTCGATGATGTGGACCTTGTGGCCGTAGGATTCCAGCTGTTCCTTCAGGTAGAAGCCCTCCCGGCTTTTGGTGTCCATGGTACAGCATAGGAAGATGGTTTTCGATACCGGCTGCATAGAACGTCCCCCTCCCCGGCTCAAGCCTGGCTGCGGGAAGCAAGACCTTCCCGTTTTACCCGACGCTGCTGGCTGACGATGAGGAACAAAAACAGCGCCAGACCAATGAAATCCATCACATAGACGGGAATGATGCAGCACAGCGCCCCGACGCCCGCGGCGATCCGTTCCGCCAGGGTGGTCTGGATGCGGAAATATTTTTCACAAACGATGATGAAGCAAAACAAAAAGCATACCACCATCAGCACCGCCCAGAACCATTCAAAGGCCGTCCCCTGCAATAGCAGGGCCGGGCGGTAGAGGAACAGGAACGGCAGCACGAACCCCATGATGGCCAAACGCAGGGCGATGACGCATGTCTTTAGGAACTTGGCGTTGGCAAGGCCGGAGGCCACCAGGCAGCCGATGGCGACCGGAGGTGTCAGGGCGCTCATCTCGGCAAAGTAAAAGACGAAGAAATGGGCTACCACAAGCGGCACGCCGAAGGAAACCAGAGCGGGCGCACCCAAAAGCGCCGCCAGGATGTAGGCGGAGGCGCTCGGCATCCCCATGCCGAACAAAGTGCAGGTCAAAGCTACCACCAGGGCCAGGATGATCAGGTTGTCCCCGGCAATGGACAGGGCAAACTGGCTGATCTTGCTGGAAAGGCCGGTAGCGGTCATCATCTGGACCACAACGCCCATGCAGGCCATGACCACGGCGATGCTGGCCACCGTGCGGCCTCCATTTTCCAGACCTGCCACGAACTTTTTCGCAAAGGATCGGATGGGATTGGCTTCCCGGATGATGAACTGCTGGAGCAGCCCAACCACGGCCAGCCCGAGGATAGCCATGGAAAGAGCCTTCTGGGGGGATTCGCCCATAATCATCAGGGTCACCAGCAGCACCAGCGGGATCAAAAATACCATCAGGTTGACATAGGCGTGGTGGAACTGCGGGAGCAGCTCCTTTTTCATCTTCTCATCCCCAAGCTTGCAGGCTTTGATGTAGACGCTCAGGGAGATACCCAGATAATAGAGCAAGGCCGGGGTGACGCCCACGAATACGAGCGTAATATAGGGGATGCCTGTCCAACTGGCGATGATAAAGGCTGCGGCGTTCATGACTGGCGGTAGGATAGCGCCGCCTGTGGATGCCGCCGCTTCAGTAGCCGCGGTAAATTCGGCGGAATAACCGCGCTTGCGCATCAGCGGCATACACACCGAACCGGTGAGGGTAATGTTGGCGGCCACGCTGCCGGTGATGGAGCCGATCAGGCCCGCCGAAACAACCGCCACCTGGGCGCCGCCGGAACGAATTTTGGTGCTGGCGGACATGGCCACATTCATAATGGCGCCGATCGCTCCAAAGGCGTCCATCAGACCGCCGAAGATGGTGAACAGGATAATCGTATTGGCCGAAACCGAGGCGAGCATCCCGTAAACCCCGTCGAAGTTGGTGGTGACATAGGTGATCAGCCTTGAGAAAGGAAGCCCCCCATGGAAGAAGGGATTGGGCAGCCAGGGTCCAAAATAGCCATACAGCAGCGCGATTATGGAGATCACCGGGATAACCCACCCCCATGTGCGCTGCGTAGCGATGAGGATGATCAGCAGGATGCACACACCGCTGAACACCTTGTCAAACGGCTGCGCCCCCAGGGCGGTCATAAAGTTGTAGTAGTGAAAATGGATGTAAAGGCAGGTGACAACGCTGGCCGCCAGCAGGGCGATCATGCACCAGCTCTGCCAGGTGGGTTTGCCGTTTTTGATCTTGACGGCCTGGAGAAATACGATGATCAGTGAGAACAGGATATGCAGGTTGATATGCTGGCCCGCCTGGAAAATGTTATAGTTGCAGGCGATCAGATGGTAGGCGCTCATGACAATGGCCACAATCGAGATGGCCCTGTCCAGTTTCAGGTCAAAACCTGTTTTTTTGCTTTCTTCCATAGATCCTCCTTTTTCTGTTCTTTTAAGGAAGGGAGCGCCGCTGCGCCCCCGGCAGTCTTTTAAATCGTCCTGTATCCGGGCCTGCTTCAGCCCTCATAAACGGTAAACCGGTCCTCCCACAGGCCGGCTTCCCGAAGGGCCTTCGCCGCGCCGGGATGGAAGGGAAGGCTTTCCACACATACGCTGGTACAGACAGTCTCAAAATCATTGAAATAAACAGAAAGCGCCTTTAAGTCGTCGAGATGTTCGAGCACTGCCTTGGTGTACTGATAGATGGACTCCTCATCCACGCTGGCATCCGCTATGATAACGCCGGAGTTGGCGGGAGCCAGGATCGTATCCTCCTGCGGGATGGAATCGTCATTTTCAAAAGTCAGCGTCCCCGTGCCGACGCCCTCGTTGGAGTCGGCTACCTTTTTTGCGATCGCCTCGTCCATATTCAGAATGCGGATCCCCTGCGTCGCCTTCAGCTCGATCAGCCCGCTGATCGGGTCCCCATTGGCCCAGGAACCTACCATGGCGTCGATACGGCCGTCCTTGAGGGCGGTATATCCCTCGCTCCAAGTAAAGTTTTCCACTGTAATGGAGTCAGACAGGCCGTAAGCTTCGAATACCAGGTTTAAGACATCGGCGGTGGAGGAGCCAACCGGGGATAATCCTACCCGCTTGCCTGCCAGGTCCTCGTAGGAATGAATCGAGGAATCCTCTAAGACCACCATGGGCAGCGCCCAGGTGACGAACCCAAAGCATTGCAACATATGAGAGGAATCGACCGCGTGGTCAAAGGTCCCCGCCCCTTCCAGAGCGTTCACCAGGTCGATGGTGCCGGCATAACCCGCCTGGATGTCGCCGGTTTCCAACAGGTAAATGATCTCCGCGCCGCCGTTGGTGGTCACGGTGGAGGTGCGCAGGCTGGTATTCTGGTTCACTACAGAGGAGATGGCTTCCACAACCGTGTTATCCGTACCGCCCACCGCTCCCGTACCGAAGTTCAGGATGGCGCCCTGTCCGGCCGGGGACGCGCCGCTGGAGCATCCGGCAAGGGCGGCTGCGCATACTGTCAGGGCAGTGAGGCAAGAAATTGCTTTTTTCATAGTGTTACAGCTCCTTCTCCTTGATTGGTTAAGCGGTTTATTGATCAATCGTCCCGAGCTGCTCGCCCGGAGCGCCTGATCTGAAAATTGGCACATTCAATATAGCATCGCCGTGCTTTACTGTCAAATTCACCTGATTTTACCCTGTTTTAAATTTATTTTATGTAAATTATGCAAAAAACGCGTGCGATATCTACAAAACTATTCGTTAAAATTCTGACAATTTAGCAAATATGTATGCCGGAATCCTGTTTTTTTATTGAAAATGCTACTTTTATTTCTTGAAAAGACGATTTTCACAAAGATTTTTATAAAAAATTTGTGTAATTCACTAAATTAAAATCGCTCTTTTGGGCAGAATCGCTATTCCCATCGATTGGAGCCAAATCAATTTTTCATACATCGACCCAGTGACAAAAGGCGGCAGTCTTGAACCGGCGGGCTTCAGTAGCGCCAGTTTGTAAGACTGTATAGATCTTACTCATTTTTCAATCGGATACTGGATCATTATTTTACTTCATACGCTTTATTGAGTTTGCGTTTCACTTGCCGCTAACAAAAAAATTACATAAAAATCACTTTACACCTCAGGAAATATGTGGATTTTGTGAAATAAATATTGTATAATGGAGGACAAGCGGTACAATTTTCCGCCAAACTACAGAAAGAAAAAAGAGGTGCAAGTATGAATCGCTCCAAACTGACCCGCCTGTTTGCAGGCTTTACTGCGGCGCTGCTGACAGCGGGAACCCTTTCATTGGGTGTGTTTGCCGTCCCTGCGCAGGAAGATACCCAAATCCGGATTTTCCATACCAACGACGTTCATTCAAGGTATGATGCGTCAGTGAATGATGACGGAACGCTTTCGGGATTTGGATACGCGCGAATGAAAACGCTCGTTGATACCTATTCCCAGGGCGTGGATAAAACGCTGGTTTTCGATGCCGGCGATACCTTCCACGGCCAGCCGTTCGCGACCCTCAACCGCGGCCTGAGTATCGCTCAGCTTATGGATGTGGTTGGGTACGACGCCGTAGTTGCGGGCAATCACGATTTTAATTACGGCGCGTCCCGTACTCCGACGCTCGCACGCTACGCGGGCGCAACCCTGCTTGGCGCCAATGTGCTGAATAAGGACACCGGTACAGTTTTAAAAGGCTTCACTGCAAACAAAATGTACCGCGTTGGCGATGTGAAGATCGGTGTTTTTGGCCTTTCCACACCGGAAACCGCTTATAAAACCAACCCTTTGAATGTGAAGCAGGTCAAATTTGCCGATCCTGTTTCCACTGCGAAAAAACAGGTCCAGGCGCTTGAAGAACGGGGCGCAGATGTCATTATCTGCATTGCTCATCTTGGGATCGATCAGGAGAGCGGGACTGCGGTCAGCACCAATGTGGCTGCCAAAGTCGATGGGATTGATCTGATCATCGACGGACACAGCCATTCCACGCCCAATGAGTATCAGCCGGTCAACGGCACTGTGATCGTAAGTTGCGGGGAGTATATGGCCTACCTGGGCATGGTGGACATTACGGTTGCCCCTGACGGGACAGTTACTGTCGAATCCAACCCTTTGAAGGCTTCGGATTATACGGCGGATGAAATTGCGCCCGACGCGGCGGTCCAGGCTAAAATCGATGCGATCAAAAAAGGCCAGGAAAGCAAGCTTGGCCAGGTGGTCGCAACCACGCCTGTCGCTCTGGACGGCGAGCGCGCCCATGTACGTACCGGTGAAACCAACCTTTCCCGTCTGATCACCAGCGCGATGCTTGCTGAAACCGGCGCGGATGTGGCGTTGACCAATGGCGGCGGAATCCGCGCGTCGATCGATCAGGGACCCATCACCGTGGGCGAGGTTCAGAATGTTCTGCCCTTTGGCAACTACATCGTAACCATCAAGCTCACCGGCAAGGACCTGCGTGCAGCCGTTGAGCACGGGCTGCCGGGCTATCAGGCAGACGGAACGCTTGAGCAGCTTGGACGCATGAGCCAGTTTGCCGGTATGGAGGTTTCGTATGACCCGGCGCGTCCACAAGGAAGCCGTATCCTTTCCATCACGGTCAACGGCAAGCCCCTTTCTGAAACACAAACCTATCTTGTTGCAACCAATGATTTCATGTCGGTCGGCGGGGACGATTACACCATGCTCAATAAGCCGGTGGTCAATGAATTCTGTGCGCTGGATGAAGCTGTCATCAATTATCTTAATGACAGCGGAAGCGAGGCGCTCGAGCAGGCGGAAGGAGCCGTGCGTCTGGCGGCGGCATAATTTCGCACAGCAAAAAAGCCCGGCAGCTTGCTTATGAACCGAACCAGCAAAATTGGACAATAGACAAAAAGCCCCCTGATGTATGATAATAAAAGTACATCAGGGGGTAGTATTATGTCTAAAAAATATGAACAAGTCCAGGTTTTGCAGCCCAGGATTCAAGCAATGGTTAAAGCCGGAAAGCTACAGCGAGAAATTGCAGCATAATATGGAATAGCAGATAAATATGCAATAAAGACAGACCATCGAAAAAGTCTGCCAGACACAGCGGTACCCTGCCGCTGCCAAAAACCATTTTTGTCAGGACATGCGCCGGACAAAATATATTGAAGCACAAAACCGCTCTGCAAACAATTGCGCAAAAGAATGGCATCAAGGCAGCTATTCTTTATTTCTTGCCGCGCCGGGCGGCTTTCGGGCGTGCCGGCCCCGGCTTGGACATATGCGCGCGCGACTCGCCGCGCGCTGCACGTGCGGGGCGCGGCGGCCGCGGCTCCTTGGGCGGGGCCTCAAAAACCTGCATTGGATATGGATTCTCCTTGACCACCGGAATCTTTCTTCCAATCAGTTTTTCAATCGCATGCAGATTCTCCATCTCCACAATACTGCAAAATGAAATCGCTATACCGCCAAGCCCTGCGCGGCCGGTCCGGCCAATCCGATGTACATATGTCTCTGGAATATTCGGCAGATCATAATTGAACACGTGCGACAATTCGTCAATGTCAATGCCGCGCGCAGCGATATCTGTGGCCACCAGTACGCGGATATCGCCATTTTTAAATGCAGACAGCGCACGCTGACGTGCGCCCTGGCTTTTGTCCCCATGGATCGCCTGTGCTTTGATTCCAGCTTTTACAAGCTCGCGCGCGACACGGTCCGCACCATGCTTTGTAAAGGTAAATACAAGCGCCGATACAATTGAGACATCTTCCAGCAGATAAATCAGCAGCCGGCGCTTATTTGGCTTATCCACAAAGTAAAGGCGCTGCTCGATCGCTTCGACCGGCGAGGAAACCGGTGTGACCGCAACCTTGACCGGATCTGTCAGAATCCGGTCGCACAAATGCATGATTGCTTTTGGCATTGTAGCGGAAAAAAACAACGTTTGACGCTTATTCGGCAAATGGTTAATCACACGTTCCACATCATGAATAAAGCCCATATCAAGCATACGGTCAGCTTCATCAAGCACAAAGACGCTCACGGAGGAAAGGTCTATGATTCCCTGCCCGATCAAATCGTTTAAGCGTCCAGGCGTAGCGACAAGGATATCCACGCCGCGGCGCAGCTCATCGACCTGAGGCGTCTGCGGCACGCCGCCGAATACTACGGTGGAACGCAAACGCATATACCGGCCATAGGATTGAAAGCTGTCTTTGATTTGAATCGCCAGCTCGCGTGTTGGCGTGAGCACCAGCGCACGGATTACGCACGGCGTTTTTATACTGGCGCACTGTGTATCCAATCTCTGTAAAATCGGGATCGCAAAGGCGGCTGTTTTGCCTGTGCCTGTTTGGGCGCAGCCCAAAACGTCATGTCCTGCGAGCGCGGGCGGGATCGCCTGCTGCTGAATTGCAGACGGCTCCACATATCCTTCGTCACGAACCGCACGCAGAATGGGCTGAATCAGCCCAAGTTCTTCAAATTTCATAAATTTTTTCAATATCCTTTTTTCCTGAATTGCACCATGCAGTGGAGATTGCATGGCCGCAGCGATTAATTTCAAAGTGATATGGCGTCATCACTTTAGCCATCAGCATGGCGCGCCGCCCCAGACATTAAGTAAAGCGGCATGGTATAATCGGCCATTAGGGCGGAAGCGGGCCATCGCCCGCGTATCGCCTTGGCCATAAGTGTATAATAACCGCTCTGCGGTTATTATATCACAGCGGCAAGCCCATTCGGGCTTGCCTGCCGCAAAGCGGCAGCTAAACCAGCGGAGCTGGTTTTGGCTGTGGTGTAACATGCGCAGTCCGCTGCTTTGCAGCGGCAGCCGCCGGATGGCGGCCGCAAACGGCAAAGCCGTTTGCACTGCGCATATTATACCATGTCCGCGAAGCGGCACGGTATAATTGTCCATCAAAAGGCGGTTGCCGCGCAAGCGGCGAGCCGTTGGGCATAACCCCGGTATAATAACCGCTCTGCGGTTATTATACCACATTTCCACCCAATGCGTACACACACTCTTTTCCCAGTTCTGTCCGTCACATAAGGACAGGCGCGCCCCGCATAAAATACAGAGAACCTATTCAGGATACCAAGCCAATGATATCCTGAATAGACAATTTATCCAGACTACACAGGAAGGAAATGCGCATGAAAATCATTGATAAGCTGCTGCTGCCCGTCGCGCTTGCCTTTGCCGTCGCGGCAGGAGGCGTCGCCGCGCATCTTGCACGCAGCATTCCCGCAAATGCGGCTGCTCCGAATGGCATTGAACTGCCAATCGTCATGTATCATCATGTGCTCAAGGAAGCGGGGCGCTTGAATCAATTCACCATCTCCCCAGATGAATTTCGTATGGATATGCAGTATCTCAAAGATTGCGGCTACTCGCCGATTGTGATTCAGGATTTGATCAACTATGTCCAGGACGGCGCCCCCCTGCCGGAAAAACCCGTCATGATCACATTTGACGACGGCTATGAAAGCTTTCATGAGTATGTCTATCCCATTTTACAGGAATATCAGTATAAGGCCGTCTACTCCATTGTTGGAACATATGCCGACCAGTATTCCCAAATTGACGACCACCACATCCGTTACTCCCATTCCACATGGAATGAATTAAAGGCCATGCACGACAGCGGTCTTGTGGAAATTCAAAACCACTCCTATGATCTGCACCACAATGACGGCGCGCGCCACGGCGCAAAACGCAAGCCCGGGGAAAACCTCGCGCTTTACCGCGATCTGATCGTTGAAGATCTCGGCAAGCTCCAGCAGGAATGCAAGGAAAACCTTGGCTGGACGCCCACCTGCTTCACCTATCCATTTGGACAGATCAGCTCCGACACGCTGCCAATCCTCAAGGACATGGGCTTTCAGGCTGCTTTGACCTGCGAGGAAAAGCTCAACTACATCACCGGGGACCCTGAACAGCTCTACCATTTGCGCCGCTTCAACCGGCCACATGGAAAAAGCCTCCAATCCATCCTGCAAGCGCAGAAGCAGAAATGAACAACGCCCGCAGAAAGCCGATGCTTTCGCGGACATTGCCGTTACTTGTGATATTTTGTTCCGGCATTGATCGCACAGGCGCGGTAAAGCTGTTCAAGCAGCAATAGCCTTGCCAATTGATGTGGAAATGTCATGGGCGATATGGACAGACGCAAAGCCGCTGCACGTTTAACTTCATCAGAAAGCCCATGCGAACCGCCGATTACAAATGCAAACGACCCGCATCCGCCCGCAGCGGCGTCCGACAAATATGCAGCGAGCGCCTCGGAAGGCATCTGTCTGCCCTCGATACACAGCGCGACCACACGTGCACCACGCGGGATTTTCTCAAGAATCCGCGCGCCCTCTTTTTCAATGCAAGCGGCGATCTCCGCTGGAGATGGATCGCTGCCCAAACGCGCCTCGTCGATCTCCGTAACGGCCACGCTGCTCCATAGTCCCAGGCGCTTGGTATATTCCGCGCACCCTTCGCGCATCCATGCTTCCTTGAGCTTACCAACCGCCACGATATGCAGTCCAATCATAAGGTCACCATTTCAGACGGAGCGGACCGCCGGGCCACCTGCAAAAGAAAGTCACGCCCCTCATGCATTCCGCATTGTGTCAGCGCGGTAAGCGCGGATTGATAGGCCATTTCCGGCGTATTGCTGTTTTCCGACAGGTGTCCCAATATAAAGCGTGTGCTTCCGGTGCGTACAAGGCGTGTCAATTCCTTGGCGCATCCATCGTTGGAAAGGTGTCCCAGGTTTGAAGCAATTCGGCGCTTGAGATAATAAGGATAATCGCATACGCTGAGCATTCCAGACTCATAATTCGATTCGATCATAACAAGATCGCAGCCTGTCAGCACAGAGGCGACTCCATCGCTTATGTATCCCATGTCGGTTGCAACCGCCACACGGCGACCGTCGGGCGTCTGCACCCGGTATCCGACGCTGTGTACGCTGTCATGCGGCGTATCAAAGCCGTCGATTACCAGCGATCCAACCGAAAACGGCCGGCCTGCTTCCACAGTGAACGCCTCCTGATCAGGTGCGATTACGCCGTCCCACCGCAGCCTTTCAAGCACCTCGGCTGTTGCATACAGGGGAATTCGGAGCTTTTTAAGCAGCACGCGCAATCCGCTGATATGGTCGGTATGCTCATGCGTGACTAGCACCGCCAACAACGCGCGCGGGTCGATTCCCCGCGCGTCCATGGCAGCCATCAGCTGCTTACAGGAACGCCCCGCGTCAACCAGCACCGCCGAATCTGATGAAGCGATATAAACGCTGTTTCCGCTCGAACCCGAAAACAGCGGACAAAACCTTGCCATACTCCTCCTTCCCGCTTTTTTGAAAAAAAGCTTGGCAAAAAACTTTAACCGGCTGCGCCGCGAACAGTGGGGCGGGCGCTGCGTTTATACAGGCTGCGCCGCGAACAGCGGGGCGGATTCTGCGTTTATGCAGGCCGCGCCGCGCTTACATTATAACGCCGCCTGAAGCTCGTTATCTGGAATGATAACCTTTCGTATATCCGCCCCCAGGCCGGTCAGCTTCTCCACAATATTTTCATATCCGCGCTCAATATGCTCGATATCCTCAATTTCTGTAACGCCGCGTGCAGTCATCGCCGCAATCAGCACCGCCGCGCCGGCGCGCAGGTCAACCGCACGCACAGGAGCCGCCGCAAGCTGCGTCACACCCTCAACAACCGCAACCTTTCCATCCACCTGGATCTGCGCGCCCAGGCGGCGCAGCTCGTCGACATAGCGGAAACGGTTGTCCCACACGCCTTCTGTAACAATGCTTGTCCCGTTTGCAATCGAAAGCAGCGCCGTCATCTGCGGCTGCATATCAGTTGGAAAGCCGGGATGCGGCATGGTTTTAAGGTTAACCTTACTCAGAGGACCTGTGCGCGTTACACGGATGGAATCGTCGTATTCAATCACGGTCGCTCCGGCTTTTTCCAATTTCTCCGTGATAGCCTCCAGATGTTTGGGGATCACATTGCGCACCAGAACATCGCCGCCGGTCGCAGCGGCCGCAACCATATAGGTGCCCGCCTCGATCTGGTCGGGAATAATGGGATACGTTGTTCCATGTAAAATATCGACGCCGTGAATTTTGATAACATCCGTGCCCGCTCCGCGGATATCGGCGCCCATTGAATTCAGAAAATTGGCCAGATCGACAATATGCGGCTCCTTAGCGCAGTTTTCAAGGATGGTGATGCCCTTGGCCTTGACAGAGGCAAGCATCACATTGATGGTTGCGCCAACAGAAACGACATCAAAATAGATATGTGCGCCCAATAACAGGTCGGCGCGCGCGTTGATCATGCCGCTGTCGATCGAAACATCAGCACCAAGCGCCTCAAAGCCTTTCATATGCTGATCGATCGGCCGGACACCAAAATTGCAGCCGCCCGGCATGGATACGCTTGCACGATTACAGCGCGCCAAAAGCGCACCGAGCAGATAGTAAGAGGCGCGCATATACCGCGCAAGCTCATAGGGGACAACCGGCTCGACAATATGTGTTGTGTCGATCTCCACAGTAGTCCGGTCAAGCATCTGCACCGACGCGCCAAGCGCCCGCAGAATTTGAAAAAGTACCTTGATATCGCTGATATTGGGGATGTTCTCAATCACACACTTGCCCTGTGCCAAAATTGTTGCGGGAATAATTGCAACAGCAGCGTTTTTTGCCCCGCTGATTGTGACTTCGCCATTGAGATGTGTTTCACCCTGAACAATAAACTGTTCCAACACGACCGCCTTTTCTCCGCGCCTGTCAATCCAATTATTTGTAAAACGCCCCGCCTTTCTGCGCGGTGAACCGGGACGCAGCAATTCCGATTTCAAAAGACAGAAAAAACGCGCAGCGACCTGCGCATTACAGCATGTATATTATACCACCGATATCATGGAAATAAAAGAGCAATTTTTGTATTTTTCTTCGAAATCCTTTTTAACTGCGAATCATCTCAAATGGTCAATTTTTCTGCAAAAAAAGCAGCCGCCCCGGATGAAAGCCTCATCCGGGGCGGCCGAAGCAAGCTGTCTTGTACCGCTTCTGTTTTGATTTTCCATAGTGGGAATCAAACAAAGCTGATTTTTAGCTGTAAAGATACGGCGCTGCGTCGACGGGCGTACCGTTGATACGGATTTCAAAATGCAGGTGCGGCCCTGTCGCATTGCCCGTCTGACCGATTGCAGCGATTGTGTCGCCCTGGCTGACTTGCTGGCCAGCCTGTACATACAGCGCGCTGCAATGCGCGTACACCGTCTGATACCCGCCACCGTGGTCGATAATGACACGATAACCATACGCACCGCCCCATCCGGCGGCCACGACGGTGCCGTCTGCCGAAGCGAGCGCCGGCGAGCCGTAGCAGCCGCTCCAGGAAATATCGGAACCGGTGTGTCCCCAATAACCGCGGAAGCCTGGATTAATAGAGCCTGCAACGGTCGGCCAAGCCCATGCGCCGGGCGCGGTTGTTCCAGTGCTGTCGCGCGGAATGGTCATAAGCGGCTTGTTGCCGCCGACCTCAATAATCTGGTTGACAGGCTCCTTAATCACAATGCGGTTTGTAATATTGCGCTCCGTCTCAATGCCGTCAATCATCACAATTTCAGCGGTAACCTCGCGCAGGCCCTTTTCGCCCTTCTGAATTGTATGCGTATATCCAATATTTTCCTCCGGGTTTGTTTCCTGCGTTATGGTATATTCGATATCTTCCTCATAGCGGATGGTCTTTGTCACCTTCACGCCAAGATACGGCACAGAGTTGGCGATCAAAAGCTCATCGCCCGGGAACAGGCTTGTTTCAACATCCGGGTTCATCGCGATCAGATCCTCCAGGGAGATGCCGTTTTTGGCGGCAATGATGATCGGAGTATCGCCCTCGATAACCGTATACATCTTTTTGCCGCGCTCCTCCTTGTTTAAGATCTCCTCGATCTCCTCAAGAGGACGAATCGAACCTGATTCTCCGGACGGATACAGGCCCTCACGGATTTGAATTTTCTTTACAAAGCTGATATCCGCATCCTCATCGCCCGGTTCCCGGTATTGCTCCTGCATATCGTAAAGGAGCTGGAGCAGTGCGCGGCCGTCCTTGACCGCGCCGATGTAGGTGCCGTCGATGTACAGTCCGGCCGCCTCCTCAACAGCAAAGCCGTCAGGGTTGTTCTCACTTTTGCTGACCGCTTGAATCATCCGGTTCGTGAGCGTATCCGCATCGGAAAGCTCTACGCGCGGCACGCCAAGAAGCCTGTCCACCCACGCATACAACGCGGTTGGCTCCTCCTCACGCACAGCCTCCATCTGATAGACCGGACGAATCAGGTTCGCCTGCATCTGCGCGTTTTGTGTTTGCTGTCCCTGCGCTGCAAAATCCTGCTGTGTCGGGTCGGCTACAAGCACATCGTCCAAACGCATGCGTGCCTTCATATCATTTTCGGCCTGGGTAAAAACGGATTCGCTGCTGATATAACCGAGATCGATCCCGTTATATTCCACACGCAAAGCCAGCGTGCGGCCGGTAAAATACTGGATGGTCAGCACACATACCACGCAGGCCGCGATGGGCGCCGCATAATTGAGCAGCGTTTTAAGAATTCGCCACAGCCGGCTGAAGGTAAAGCCGGCAATTCTAAAATAAATCGCCGATGTCTCAGAGGTGGTCCCATAGCGCCGCGCATTGCTCAAAGCCTTGAGATAATCGCGGTAATGGGCGCGCAGCTCGGTAAACGGCGCAATCAGCTCATTCCAGCTTTTGCGCATGTAGCGCCGGAAACGAAAGGTTTTTTTCGCCCGCCGCGCCGCTGCCGCCTCGCGCCAGGAACGCATGCTGTGAACCAGACGGCGGCGCTTGCCGCGCGTGGAACGCAATAACTGAATACCGACAAAATAGCCATAGTCATAAACCGCATTTACACAGCGGGCAAATAAATTATGTACCGCGCGTACAAATGGACCTGGCTCCCGCTGCGGCCTTTCCACCCATACGGGCTTTTCCAATATTTTTTCGTCCTCGCCGGCGGACGCTTTCTTCTGACCGTCAGGCGTACCGGCCGTACTGCCGGCCTTTTCTGTCTCACCGGCAGGCGTATCGGCCGCGTCGGAGGTTTTCTCATTCGACTGTATATCCGAAACCGCCTTGGACAATTCCTGTACCGGCGGTTCAATGTGCAATTGAGAATCTGCCGCCTGTTCAGCATTTGCAGGCGGTCGTGCGGAATCCTGTGCCTGTTCTGTCTGCTTGTTTGGCGCGTTCTGCTCCGGCGCGCCATCCTGCGCGCGATTATCCGCGCCGCGACGCCGCTTGCGTCTCGACAAGCACATCATCTCCTTTCCGCATCAATTCCGGCCGATTGCGCCGGCTCCTATCAAAGCGCCGCCTTGAAAGCCGCGGCGTCCATTCCATCAGTGATCGTTTTCAAATTATCCAAAAAGCAGTATGGCGTCATCGCCCTGGCCATAAGGCGGTTATTATACCATGTCCGCGAAGCGGCATGGTATAATTGGCCATCAGGGCGGAAGCGGGCCGCGCCCGCGTATCGCCTTGGCCATAAGATGGTATAATAACCGCTCTGCGGTTATTATACCATGTTCGCAAAGCGGCATG
>ERZ808041.235-NODE-235-length-53613-cov-4.994807_pt1 | contig 53613 bp, 58 predicted proteins | sample MGYA00380192_ERZ808041 | MGnify/ENA primary metagenome ERZ808041 (study PRJEB31490, sample SAMN06133412) | mouse gut metagenome | isolation source: Z1_1 | host: mice | place: China: Chengdu | collected 2015-05 ...
TTATCAATTTGTTATCAAAAGACCTTTTGAAATGCCGCAAACCCGCATAAACACTGGATTTACTAAGCATTTTTATTTATTCGAACTCAATCGTCCCCGGCGGCTTACTCGTCAGATCATACATCACCCGATTAACCCCCTTAACCTCATTAATAATCCTCCCCATAACCTTTTTAAGCACCTCAAACGGAATCTCCGCCGCCTCCGCCGTCATAAAGTCAACCGTATTCACCGCCCGAAGCGCCACCGCATAGTCATAAGTCCGTTCATCACCCATCACCCCAACACTCTGCATATTCGTAAGCGCCGCAAAATACTGTCCAATCCCCTTTGCAATCCCCGCCTTCTCAATCTCCTCTCGGTAAATCGCATCCGCATCCTGCACAATCCGTACCTTTTCCTCAGTAACCTCCCCAACAATCCTAACGCCAAGCCCTGGTCCCGGAAACGGCTGGCGGAATACCAGATACTCCGGTATCCCAAGCTCTAGTCCCGCCTTCCTCACCTCATCCTTAAACAAATCCCGAAGCGGCTCAATAATCTCCTTAAAATCCACATAATCCGGCAGACCGCCCACATTATGATGGGACTTAATCACAGCCGACTCTCCGCCCAGGCCACTCTCCACCACATCCGGATAAATCGTCCCCTGCACCAGAAAATCCACCGCGCCAATCTTCTTCGCTTCCTCCTCAAACACACGGATAAATTCCTCCCCAATAATCTTCCGCTTTTCCTCCGGTTCGGACACACCTGCCAGTTTATCATAAAACCTCTGCTGCGCATTGACACGGATAAAATTCAAATCATAATCCCCCTCCGAGCCAAATACAGCCTCCACTTCATCCCCCTCATTTTTCCTGAGCAATCCATGATCCACAAACACACAGGTAAGCTGCTCTCCGACTGCCTTTGACAGCAAAACCGCCGCCACGGAAGAATCCACCCCGCCCGACAGCGCGCAGAGAACCTTACCGCTTCCTACCTTATCCCGAATCCGCTTCACAGACTCCTCCACGAATGAATCCATCCGCCAGTCACCTGCACACCCACACACATTTAACACAAAGTTAGACAGTATCTTCGTCCCTTCCTCTGTATGCAACACCTCAGGATGGAACTGAATCGCATACAATCCGGCATCTACATTCTCCGCCGCCGCCACAGGACAGTCCGCTGTATGCGCGGTAATCTCGAAGTCCGGCGCCACCTTAAAAATAGTGTCAAAATGACTCATCCAGCAAACCGTCTTTTCCGAAACCTCCTGAAAGATTCTGGAATCACGCTTGTCTATCAAAACCTCCGTCTTGCCATACTCCCGCACCTCCGCACGCGCCACCGTTCCACCGAGCACATGCATCATAAGCTGCGCCCCGTAACAAAGCCCCAGAACCGGAATCCCAAGCTCAAAAAGCTCTCTGGAATAAGTCGGTGAATCCGCCTCATAACAACTGTTCGGCCCTCCTGTCAGAATAATCCCCTTAGGCTTCATGGCCTTAATCTTATCAATCTCCGTCTTATAAGAATAAATCTCACAATACACATTACACTCTCGGACACGTCTCGCCACAAGCTGGTTATACTGTCCGCCAAAATCCAACACAATCACTAATTCCCGCTTCACACACATTCCTCCTAGTATTATGGTATGCCCCCTCTCCTTCGGCTCGGCGGCACCTCGTCGGAAGGATTCAAAAAAAGCTTCGCTTTTCCCTTCCTCCTCATTGGTATTGCCCCCTCTCCTTCGGCTCGGCGGCACCTCGTCGGAAGGATTCAAAAAAAAGCTTCGCTTTTCCTTCCTCCTCATAAAATACTGCTCCAACATCTACACCAACGCCTGCTTCTTCCATCCCCCTCGGTAATACCTGACAACAAAGCACAACGCCCGAAATACCCAGTCAATAACCATCGCCACCCAGACGCCGAACACTCCCATCCCCAGGTACTCCCCAAGCACATAGCTGAATATAACCCGAAACAGCCACATAGAAACCATAGAAATAATCATACACGCCCTTGCATCTCCACAAGCCCGAAAAGTTGACGGCAAAGTAAATGACAACGGCCAGATCAAGATAGAACTAATCCCATGGAAATAAATAATCTGCCTCGTCGCCTCCGCTGCCGCATCCGAAAGATGATACGCCTTAAGTATCAGCGGAAGAACAGCAAACACACCCACCACCATCACAGCCGTCCCGATATGCGTAATAATCATTAATTTCTTATTGTAATACTTTACCTGCTCATAATCCCCCGCACCCACACATCTGGCAATAACCGTTGTAACCGCCAGATTAATAGCCATGCCCGGAAGAATCTGAAACAGCGCAATCGAATTTCCTACTGCATTGGCGGCAATAGCATAAGTTCCAAAAGTAGAAACCAGACTCAAAACCAATATCTTTCCAAGCTGAAACATACTGTTTTCCAAACCATTCGGCACTCCCACGCTGAGAATCTTCTTCACATGGGACCAATCCACCCGATACCGCCAGGTACGTTTGATGTGTAAGGTCTGCTTCTCATCACAGAGAAGGGCGATGATAATAACAGCCGCCACAATTCGAGATACCAGGGTAGGAATTGCCACGCCCTCCGTCCCTCGGTGGAAGCCATAGATAAGGATTGCATTTCCCGCCACATTAATCACATTCATAAGAATGGATATCTCCATAGACACTTTGGAATTACCCATTGCACGGAAAACTGCCGCCCCTGCATTATACAATGCCATAAACGGAATCGCCATGGTCACAATCATCAGGTAAATATCTGCATGGCCCATGACCTCCGGTTCAATCTGCCCGAATACGCCGTGCAGAATCAGGTTTTTCCCTGCATACACCAAAACCGTGATGACAACGGCACAGATTGTAATAAACCACACAAGCTGCGTCGCAGATTCGCACGCCGCCTCCCTCCTCCTGTGCCCCAGATATTGTCCTGCCACCACAGCGCCGCCTGTTGCCAGAGCCGCGAAGATATTGATGAGCAAAACCATCACCTGATCCACCAGCGACACACCGGACACAGCCGCCTCACCGACACTGGCAATCATAATAGAATCCGCCATACCGACAAGCACAGCCAGAAGCTGCTCGACGATTAGCGGAAGAATCAGGGTTACAAGAGACCTGTTATCAAAAAGATAACCACTCCTGTCTGCTTTCATTAGTTTATTCATAACAAAGACTCCTTCATCGCATATTATACGACGAGGAGTCTCCTTATACAAGTATCAAATTACATTACGCAGCAATAAATTCTTCTATGTCTTTACGGAGATCATCGCACTTTTCTTCGTAAACCGCCAGCTCAATCTCCTTATGGAAGCCTAAATTCATCAGCCCTAACAGAGATTTTGCATCAACTACATACTTGCCGCGTTTCATATCCATATTGTATGGATATTTTTCCACCTTCTGCACAAACTCTAAGATGTCGTCCGGATTCTGAAATACTACAATCATTTTGCTCATAACAACCTCTCCTTTTCAAAAACGATAATATCATAATTTTCCAGGAATGGAAATATACAATATGAACAAGATTTTTCTTCCATAAGTTCTATTTTATTAGTCTGGTTGTACTAGTACAGCATCACAAACTTATTTTCCGATGTACTAGCGCACCTCCTTAAGCACATACAGCCTGGAGTCAAAATCCCCGTACTCCTGTGAATTTTCCACCACCTGGCCGGACATACCATCAGTCGTAATCAAACCGATATTCATCAGTTCATCCCCATAATAGGTCTTCCCTGTTCCCTTCTCCTCATAGCAAGCCTCAGGCTTCAGCCCATGGAGACGCACTCTCGTATACGGCATATTTACATGGTTCAGCGTGCGGTACCATCCCACAATCGCCTCCGTCTGCCCTTCGTCCACCACCATCCAGCAAGTAATATTTCCTTCAAACGGACTGGCAAGCCGGTAAAACGTCCCAAACTGCAGAAGCTTACGGTACTCCTTCATAAACACAATCTGAGCCTTCACCATCTCCTGTTCTTCTTCGGTCAGCTTGTTCAAATCCAGCTCATACCCAAAGGTCCCAAAATATGCCACATTTGCCCTGGTGTGCAGCGGTGTATGACGGAATACCTGATGATTGGGCGCAACTGACACATGGCTTCCGATACTGCTGATGGGATAACAGAATGAAGTTCCATACTGAATCTTCAAACGCTCTACCGCATCAGAGTCGTCGCTGGCCCATCCCTGAGGCGCATAGTAGAGGATGCCTGGGTCAAACCTCGCCCCGCCGCTTGCACAGGACTCAAAGAGGACGTGGGGGAAACGGGTATTCAGGCGTTCATACAGGTCATATACCCCCAGAATGTAGCGGTGGAACACCTCGCCCTGCCGTTTCGGGGGCAGAGCCGCAGAATAACACTCCGTAATACTCCGGTTCATATCCCATTTAATGTAAGAAACCTTCGCCTCACTCAAAATCTTTGCCATCATTTCGTAAATGCAGTCAACAACCTCTTTCCGTGAGAAATCCAGTACGTACTGGTTTCTGCCATGGGAAATACTTCTTTTTGGCGTGGCAAGTATCCAATCCGGATGCTTACGGTAAAGGTCAGAATCCTTGTTCACCATCTCCGGCTCGAACCAAAGACCGAACTTCATTCCCAGTCCTTCAATCCGTTCTGCAAGCCCCGTAATTCCGCGGGGCAGACGCTCAAGGTTCGCCACCCAGTCGCCCAGTCCCGCATGGTCGCTGCTGCGCTCTCCAAACCATCCGTCATCCAGCACAAACAGCTCTACACCGCACTCCTTTGCTTTAGCCGCAATCTCAACGAGACGGTCCTCCGTAAAATCAAAATAAGTAGCCTCCCAGTTGTTATTTAAGATTGGCCTTGCCTTATCCCGCCAGTACCCTCTGGCAAGACGCTTCTGATACAGACGGTGAAACGTCTGGCTCATGCCGTTCAAGCCCTGGTCAGAATAGACCATCACCGCCTCCGGCGTCTGGAAGCTCTCGCCACTCTCAAGCGCCCAGTCAAATCCCATGGGATGAATCCCCATCAGCACTCTCGTGGTATCATGGGTATCCACCTCCGCCTGCGCCAGAAAGTTACCGCTGTAAATCAGGCTTATGCCAATCACCTCTCCCTGAAATTCACTGGCCTGCGGCCGCTTCAGCACGATAAACGGATTGTGCTCATGGGAGGAATGTCCCCTTAAGCTGTCCACCGCCTGGATGCCTTGCTCTAACCTTCTGACCTTCAGATGTCGTTCCCTGGCCCATGCGCCGGAAAACTGAAGCCACTCATAATCATAGTCCGGCAAATCCATACACAGGCTCATAGCCGTAGTCAAATGAAGCTCATCCGTCCCCTGATTGGTAATCCTTGCGCTTCTGGCAAGGATGCCTCCTTTGGCAAAAATGGAATATAACAGCTCTAAAACCACTCCTGTGACCGAATCCTTAAGAGTCAGGATTAACGTCTGGGCTTCCTCCTCCTTCTCCGTATAGGTTGCCGGAAGTCCTGATAATTTGGGTTTCCCATTGGTAATTTCATGTCCCACATATTGAAAATCACAAAGCCTGCTGCCGTTGGGCTGTAAAATTTCCACAGCAGGATGGCGGTAATCCGTTGTCCCGTAGACGCCGTACTCCTGCTTCACATGCTCCAGAGATAAGGAATATTCCCCCTCATACAGATAGGAGGCCATAGGGCGCGGCATCGCCTCATACAGATAAGAAAAATCCTCCCTGTTATGAACCCTTTTTCCAAAATAAAGCTGCCCCATCTGCCCGTTTGGAAGAACCATCATAATATAGCTGATTTCCTGATTATACAGATGAAATGTCTTTTTCTCCTCGTTAAATACAATACTCATAAGAACCTCCCAAGCCTGTTCATTTTTATAATTTATGGATTGATTTTATCGAAAAAAGTCATTCAAAGCTATATTCATTTGTCGGATAAAAATGTCCAAATGTTGGTTATAGACTTTCCAGCGCATCGATATTCTCCTTCAGATGCTCTTTTGTCTCACTCCGGCTCTTTTCCCTGTATTTTGCCGGCGTAATTCCCCGTTTCGCCTTAAACACCTTTCCGAAGGAATAGGCGCTCTGATAACCGCAGGACAACGCAATCTCCTCAAGCTTTAATTCAGTAAGGGTCAAAAGCTCAGCCGCCCTGGTAAGACGGTAATTCGTCAGGTAATCCTGCACAGACACATGGAGATACCTGCGGAACAGCTCATACAGATAAGTCCGGTCAACACAGACATATTTGGCAATATCCGTCACACGGATTGCATTGAAATAATTATTGCGGACAAATTCCACCGCCCTGCTGATATGGACATTCTCCCCGTCCTGCCCTTTTGGTGTTCCAATCTCAATATCCTGTGACAAAACAGCAAAAAATGAGTACAGAAGACTCTGTCTCTCATACTGGCTGGTAATGCTTCCTGTGCTATTTTTAAGCATCTTAATGACCGACTCCTTTAACTCGGACGCATGGTCACTCCGGTAAATGGGCTGTCCGCTGCTAAGCCCGATATCCCGCAGGTATTCCCTGACATTGGTACCGTTAAAGCCAAGCCACAGGTATTCCCAGGGCTCGTCCACGTCCGCCTGATAAAAGGTCAGTACGTTCGGCTCAATCAGAAAACCCTGTCCGGCCTCCAGACAGTACGTGGTATCCCCGATACAGTACCGTCCCTTCCCTTTTAAAATATAATGGATGAGATAATCCGGCCTGACCGCCGGACCGAAGCTGTGCAGCGGCTCACATTTACTGTATCCGCAGCAGCACAGGTATAACTCAGAAAACTTCCGGTTCGATAACTGTAATACATAAGCATCTTCCATTGTCATGAATCTCCTATATATTCTCTCACACTTTTTCCGCCTGATGCCTGACTCCCTCATCCTTAAGCTTTACTTCGCCAATCGCGTGTACCGGACAAGATTTTTTGCACAGACCGCAACGGATACATTCCAGACTGTTGGCATTTTTCACAGGCTTCACCTGCATCTTGCAGACCTTTTCACAGACGCCGCAGCCCGTACATTTCTCCTGGTCTACCCTATACCGGAATACAGAGATGGGATTGAACACCGAGTAAATGGCGCCAAGAGGACATATATATTTACAAAACGGCCTGTATATCAAGATAGAAAATACAATCGTCAGAACCAGCAGCAGATTTTTCCACGCGTAAAGTTCTCCCAGGGCGCTGCGCATGGACTGATTCATGAGCACCAATGGAAGCCCGCCCTCCAGCGTCCCCGCCGGACAGATTAGTTTGCAGAAATAAGGCAAACCCTGCCCAAGAATATCCACCACAAACATAGGCAAGAGTATGACAAATACCGCCAGAATCACATATTTCAATTTCCGCAGCAGCTTATCTCCCCGAAAGGTCCCTATTTTCTTTGGAAATGGAAGCTTATGCAGAAGCTCTTGGATTAATCCAAAGGGACAAAGCCAGCCGCAGACAAATCTTCCCGTCAGCGCGCCCACAAACATCAAAAACCCCGCCACATAAAACGCAAACTTGAAATTCCAGTTTCCAATGACCGCCTGCATTGCCCCGATAGGGCAAGCGCCAAGAGCCCCCGGACAGGAATAACAATTAAGCCCAGGAACGCACAGGTTCTTAAGCCTCCCTCGATATATTTTCCCCTGAATAAACCCAATCAGGTAACTATTGGTAAGAAGCGCCCACAAAGCCTGGACTCTATGGCGTTTCCACTCACATTTCTTTTCTCTATCCAATTCCAATACACTCCATACATATATTAATTGCCTTTTCCAATACTACTCCCATCTCCCCGCGGTAAATGCCAAAGCCCATCATACCAAGTCCCAGGAGGGCGATAGAGATTCCCAACCAGGGAGACTTAAGATGGCGGCTCACCTGTCAACCTCTTTCAGTACATTTTCAATGATAAGTTTCCAATCCTCGTAGGAACGGCTTCCGGAATAGGTATCTCCTACAATATTGCCCTCCCTGTCCACAAAAAATGTTTCCGGTACGGCATTAATCCCTGCAAGCCTGCCGCCCAGATACCCTTCATCCGGTATCAGGAAGGGATAAGACACCCCTGTTTTTTCTGCCAAAAGCTTCGCCTTCTCCACATTTTCAGAACTGCTGACAGTATCCAGGGCAATACCGACTATATTGACACCCTGGTCCTTCATTTCCTCATAAAGCTTCCCCAGATCGGGAATCTCATTGATACAGGGCGTACACCAGGTAGTGAAAACATTTATCATAGTCAGGTCATAGTCCGCAAACATTTCCTGCGTATAAGTCTCGTCATTGACATCCTTTATAGAGAATTCCCCCAGGTTTCCGGCACTCTCTCCCAAGTCATCTTCTGTCTCTGACGCAGGCGTCTGATTTTCTTCTGCCCCTGACTCCTTCTGGGACGCAATAGACTGCTCTTTAGAGGAACAGCCGCTTAAGACAGGCGTACAGCACATGGCCGCCGCCAATAAAGTACATAACACTTCTTTTCTGAATCTCATCATGTCATAACTTCTCCTTTTCTTGAATCTTTCTTATTTTAACATATTATTGGCCAAATTCAAAAAAAAGTTGAAAAACCTCTCTGAACATGGGAAAATAATAATGATAACCAGGAAAGAAGGTAACACCATGTCAGAAAATCAAAAACAGGCACGCCCTGCATTTCACGGAAGTGATATTGAGCAGATTGAAAAATACTACGGAATACCCAAAGAAAGCATTATAAAATTCGGCGCCAATGTAAACCCTCTGGGCTTATCCGGCTCGGTACGAAAAGCCATGGCAGAACATTTAGACATCATCACCAGTTATCCGGACAGAGACTATAAGACATTGCGTCAGGCCATTGCGGACTACTGCGGTACGGATATGGATTATGTGGTGACAGGAAACGGCTCAACAGAACTGATTTCCCTGCTAATCACTCAGCGAAACGCCAGACATGCTCTGGTAATCGGCCCCACTTATTCGGAATACGAAAGAGAACTGTCCCTCACAGGAGGACGGATTTCCAATTATTATCTGGAGGAAACACAGGAATTTCGGATAGACCTTCACCATCTGGAGGATACTCTTGAGGATGATGTAGATTTCCTAATCCTGTGCAATCCAAACAATCCTACTTCTTCTGCCCTCACCTGTGACGAGCTTGCTTCACTGGCCGAACTGTGCAGGGAACGCGGGATTTTTGTAATGATTGACGAAACCTATGTGGAGTTCGCCCCTTCCATAGATAAGATTTCCGCCGTTCCCTTGATTGCACGCTATGATAATCTGATGATTATTCGGGGCGTATCCAAGTTCTTCGCCGCCCCAGGACTCCGGCTCGGCTACGGTATCACCAGTAATCGGACATTTCTGAAGCATTTAAAGCAGCGTCAGAATCCATGGTCATTAAACAGCCTAGGCGCATTTGCAGGTGAAATCATGCTAAAGGACAGGGATTACATCAGCCGCACAAGAGATTTGATTCTTTCTGAGCGCGGCAAATGTCTGGCTGCCTTGGAGGATTATCGCTATGCAAAGGCGTATCCTGCTTATGGGAATTTTATTCTGATAAAGATTTTGAAGGAAGGCGTAACCTCCTTTGACGTGTTTGAACACGCCGTCAAACAGGGTATGATGATACGTGACTGTTCCTCCTTTGCCGGACTTTCGGGGGAATATGTGCGGTTCTGTATTATGATGCCAGAGGATAATGAACGACTCCTGCACTGTCTGTGGGAATTGCTGGCCTGATACAAACCATATCATTTAAGAAAGGGGATTGTTCATATGGGGATTTACTTAAATCCAGGAAACCGAAGTTTCCAGATGTCACTTAATTCTAAAATTTACATCGACAAAAGCGGACTGATTTCCTATACAAACTCTGTTATCAATACTGCACAGCGTTTTGTCTGCGTCAGCCGTCCAAGACGTTTTGGGAAATCCATGGCTGCTGAGATGCTTGCAGCTTATTATGGCAGATGTATGGATTCCAGCGGGCAGTTTGACCATCTGGCCATTGCCGGCGACACTAGCTATCGAGAGCATTTGAATCAATATAATGTTATATTCCTGAATGTCCAGCAATTTTTAAGCCGTACACATAACATTGCCAAAATGAAATCACTAATTGAAAATTATCTGGTGAAAGAGCTATCCCTTTCCTACCCTGATCTTCACTTTTTTGATACTTCAGACTTGATTGGCTGTCTGATGGATGTATTTGCCGCAACAAATATTGCTTTCATCTTTATCATCGACGAATGGGACTGCATCTTCAGAGAATACAAACACGATATTGATTCCCAAAGGCTCTACCTGGACTTCCTACGTAATCTGCTTAAGGACCAGCCTTACGTTGCCCTTGCATATATGACGGGTATCCTCCCCATAAAAAAATACGGAACCCACTCTGCCCTGAATATGTTCGACGAATTTTCCATGACCAATCCCGGCCCCCTGGCCACCTTTGTCGGATTTACAGATGAAGAAGTAAAAGGATTATGTCCGATTTACCAGATGGATTATGATGAAGTGAAGCGCCTGTATGACGGCTATTGCTTTGAAGGCACAACCCATATTTACAGCCCCCGTTCAGTAGTCAGCGCCATGCTTACCCGAAGCTATGACAATTTCTGGAATAAGACCGAGACTTTTGAGGCCCTTCGTGACTATATTATGTTGAATTTCAAGGGACTAAAAGACATTGTCACCCAACTCCTTGCAGGCGTGCGCAAAAAGATTAACACCACCACATTTACCAATGATATGACTACATTTTCCTCTGCGGACGATGTGCTTACGCTCTTAATCCACTTAGGATATCTGGGATATGATTTCAAAACAAAAGAAGTCTTTATTCCCAATTCTGAGATTGCTTCCGAATTCTGCAATGCCGTTGAATCCGCCGGATGGGATACGGTGGCCGATGCAATCAAAAGCTCGGAGGCGTTGTTAGAGGCAACCCTCCATAAAGACTCTGACGCCGTTGCCGCAGGACTTGAAAAGGCACATATGGAAACTTCTATATTGGCATATAATGATGAAAATGCCCTCTCCTGTACCATTGCACTGGCGTATTACAGCGCCAGGGAATACTATCTCTCCTTCAGAGAGCTTCCCACCGGAAAAGGGTTTGCCGATATTGTATACATTCCAAGGAAAACCCATCCGGAGAAGCCCGCCCTCGTCATTGAGCTTAAGTGGGACCAATCTACGGACGGCGCCATTTCGCAGATCAAAGACAGATGTTATGTGGAAGCGCTGACAGACTACCACGGAAATCTCCTTCTCGTAGGCGTCAGCTATGACACGAAAACCAAAAAACATCAATGCAAAATCGTTGATTTTATATTATAATTTTATATAGCATCAATCATAACGAAAGGAGAAAATATCATGAAGTATGTAATCCTCGGCGGAGTAGCCGCCGGCACAAAAGCCGCCGCCAAGCTGAAACGCTTAAACCGTATGGCAGACGTGAAGGTCTATACAAAAGGAACGGACATCTCCTATGCCGGATGCGGCCTCCCCTACTACATCGGCGGCGACATCCCTGACCGAGAAAGCCTGATTGTCAACACCCCCAAGCGTTACAGCGGGCTTACCGGTGCAGAAGTATTTACCGGCTTCGAGGCAACAGGCATTGACAGCGCCTCTAAGACTGTCTCTCTGAAAAATGCGTCCGGAGAAGCATTTACAGAAGCCTACGACAAATTAATTATCGCCACAGGGGCAGTTCCCTTTGTCCCTCCCGTTAAAGGACGCGAGCTTCCTGGCGTATTCTGTGTGCGCACCCCGAACGACGCTGTGGCGGCGCGTGCCTACATAGAGGAGAACAAGTGCCAAAAGGCTGTCGTGTGCGGCGCCGGCTTCATCGGACTTGAAGTGGCGGAGAATCTGATGGCACAGGGGCTTCAGGTGACGGTAATCGACGCCGCGCCTCAGATTATGCCTAACGCCTTTGACGAGGAGATGGCGGACTATGCGAAAAAGCAGCTCCGCCTGGCCGGTATGCGCATACTGACCTCCACCAGCTTAACAGGAATCGAGGGTAACGGCAAAGCCAAGAAGGTTGTGACCGACAACGGCGCCTTTGACGCTGATATGGTAATCCTGGCAATCGGCGTCCGTCCTGCCACGGAATTTCTGGCTGATTCCGGTCTTGAGATGTTCAAGGGTACGATTCTGGTGGACGAGCATTTACAGACCAATCTTCCGGACATCTATGCAGTCGGAGACTGTGCCATGGTAAAAAATGCCCTCACCGGGCAAGGGCAATGGTCGGCAATGGGCTCTACTGCCAATCTTGCGGCCCGCGCCATGGCAAAATCTTTGAACGGAGAAGGGCAGGGTTACAAAGGATGCCTTGGGACAGGCGTAGTGCGCCTGCTGCCTACTCTGAATGCCGGACGTACCGGACTTACGGAAGTCCAGGCAAATGCAGCCGGTTATGCCACAACCTCCGTAATCTGCGTGTTAGACGATAAGGCGCATTACTATCCCGGCGCGTCCTCATTTATCATCAAATTAACCGCTGAGACGACAACAGGAAAACTCCTTGGCTTACAGGTATTCGGCGCCGGCGCCGTAGACAAGATGACGGATATTGCCGTTGTAGGAATTTCACAGGGAATGGGGCTTAGTGACTTCGACACCCTGGATTTTGCTTATGCGCCGCCGTTTTCCACGGCGATTCATCCGTTTGTCACCGCATGTTATATTCTGGAAAATAAGCTGGACGGCCTGTTTGATACGATAAGTCCGGCAGATTACGCAAAAGGCGCTGCCAAAGGATACACGGTACTGGATGTGCAGCCCGCGCCCTCCATCCCCAATGCCCGTTGGATTGACCTTTCCACAGTGAACGAGCCTTTAGACGGACTTGACAAAGACGCTAAGCTCTTACTCGTCTGTGCAAAAGGCAAGCGAGGATATTTCTTACAGAACCGTTTGAAAGCCTTTGGCTATACCAACACTAAGGTTCTGGAGGGAGGCGCATTTTTCAATGAGGTAAAGGTTCCAAGAGACGGCTGCAAACTTTCCGCCGAGGAAATCAAGCGGGTCAAAGGACTCGGATGCCTTCAGGACAAGCGGTATGGCGACGTATTTAATGTCCGGGTCATCACCCGCAACGGAAAGCTCACCACTGATGAGCAGATTAAGATTGCAGAGGCGGCAGAGAAGTTCGGCTCTGGTGAAATTACTATGACTACCCGTCTGACCCTGGAAATCCAGGGAGTCAATTACGACAATCTGGATTCTCTATTTGCATTTTTGAAGGAAGCAGGGCTAGAGACCGGAGGAACAGGCTCTAAGGTGCGTCCGGTTGTATCCTGTAAGGGAACCACCTGCCAGTACGGGCTGATTGATACGTTCGCGCTCTCCGAAAAGCTGCATGAGCTTTATTACACCGGCTATCATGACGTGTCCTTACCGCACAAATTTAAGATTGCCGTGGGAGGCTGTCCCAATAACTGTGTGAAGCCGGATCTGAATGATTTGGGGATTATCGGCCAGCGTCAGCCGGAGATTGATTTGTCCAAGTGTAGAGGCTGCAAAGTCTGCCAGGTTCAGAACAGTTGTCCAATTAAGGTCGCTAACCTTACAGACGGCAAACTTCGGATTGCCCAGGAAAAATGCAACCATTGCGGACGGTGTATCGAGCGCTGCCCGTTTGGCGCGGTAACGGAAGCCATGACAGGCTACAAGGTCTATATCGGCGGACGTTGGGGCAAGAAGGCTGCCGAGGGACGCGCGCTTGAAAGGCTCTTTACCTCTGAGGCGGAGGTCATCGACGTGGTAGAACGGGCGATTCTGTTCTTCCGTGATGAGGGACAATCCGGAGAACGTTTTGCAGACACAATCGCAAGGCTTGGCTTTGACTATGTGCAGGACAAACTTCTGAACAGCAAGATTGACAAGAAACAGATTCTCAAGAAAAATGTTGTCGGGGGCGCTACCTGTTAAACGATTGAAAATAAAAACGTACAAGATATGGTATATGTTGCTTCTTTCCATATCTTGTACGTTTTCATTTGCTTACTGCCAAACCAAATACATTTTCTTTGACACTCCGCCCTGGGAAACGGCTTCTGCCACATCCTTGGCCGTAACCTTTTCTTCATCCGTCAGCACCCGAAATACCCTGTCATATTCTTCCCCAGGAAGCCGTCCGATAAAATAGAGAAGATTCTCGTAAATCTGCCCTTCCGGCGACGCATATCTGCCTTCTCCAACTCCAAGCCCCATGACATTCATCACGCAATCCGAATAAATATATGGTAAAGCGCCTGTCATCAATTCCTGGAGAGAAGCTTCCGACTTAGCGAAGCTTTTCACATCCTTTACGCCAAGCAATTCATTGGCCCTCTCTCTGTCACAGAAGAAGCTGCGCTCTGGCTGTCCTTGCGTTGAATCCAGAGGATATGTCCACTCAATCCTGTCCGCGTTTTCAATCAGGCACAAAAGCAGGATGGCTTTTTTCTCCATCTGCTCATAGAACCCAATCTCTCCTGAAGGCTCGTCTTCAAAATGCAGCTTAAGTGTATACGGCTCTCCCTGGGTTTCCAACTCCATTGTCCGCCCCATTTCCGGAAATATCCCCAGGGCTTCCACCAACTTTTCGTCTGCCGGTGCATCGCCAATGTAAGGATTTGCCGCCTCGAATAACATTTTCACATATGGAGAGACCTCATAATCAGACTTCAGCTCATGGGCGTTTTTTTCAGAAAATACCAGATAGTACAGAACCTCTCCATCATTCTGCCCTATAACCTCCTGCTTCGTCTGTTCCTCCATAAATTCCTCACAGGGAAGCTTCCGAAGCTCGCTCTCACCGCTTTCCATCAGATGCCACGCTGCCAGCGCAATATTCTCTCCTTCCTTCACCTTTTGCCATTGGGACTGATTTTCCAGAAAATAGCTCTCCATCATTCCCAGATAACCTTGATTGAGCGATTCCCAGGAATTGGCGTCTCTCGAAAAATCTTCTTCTCCCTCAAACTGATTCAGAAAGTTTATATTCCATCCCGCGTCCATTGTCTGAGAATTCCTCTCTATCCGCAGGTTAAGTATTCCGTCCCTCTTAACGCCAGCCTCTGCTAAATCCTCTGCCCTTAAGACCCCAAACTCCAAAAGCTCTCCAGACCGATAATACTCTTTGTAAATCAGAAAACTTTTTATCTTCCCGTCGAGTCTGTACTCATATTCAATATCTCCCTTACCAGGCTGTTTCACACAGCGTATCTGGGACTCTCCCACCTGTCCGTTTCCAAGACAAATTACGATAACCAGAATACCTGTGGCAATTCCCAGAACAGCCGCCTGAAATACTCTGCCAATTCCATTCATGTCCTCACCCTCCTTTGCAATCCGTTTACATAGTAAGCAGACTGCCTGCTTACTGACGTCGTTTCTTTCTATTTTCAGACTATATGAACAGACCTGTTGTGTCAACTACTTTTCTTAAATTATATTACAGTATATTTATAAGCAGTATAATAAATCGCATCTAACAATATACCCCGTATGATGCTATACTTTCAGTAAAAGAAATAAATCCAGAAAGAAAGCACGACCAATGAGAAACGATAAAGGTGAACGAATCAGCGGAATACGGAAACTGAAAAAACCGGAATACGGCACTGGAAAGAATAATCGGTTTGGCCAGCCGGTGGTGAATTGGAATTATTTATCAAAATATGCGGATGACGACGGGTTTGACATCAGAAATATAGAAAGCAACGGAAAGCATACCATTGAATATATTCTGCCCTATGGCAGCAGAATCATCCGATACGGGAGTGAAATTGGCCATTTTTCATCTCCCAAAGGAACTGCATATGAGGAACTGTCATTGCCGTATATTCCGGAAAGCATGGAATATAATGAATATAAGGTAATCGCTGACAATGTCCGTATTGTATGTGTCGTAGACAAAGGAGTTGTCGCCCCAGGCTTCGACAGTCTTGGCGGCGCAGTCCAATATCTTCATCCCATTACAATCAGAGAAGCAGTCAAAAAAGGCATGTTGGAAAGGATATAGCTATGGGAAAAACTTTACGTGAACCACCGTCCGCAACAAAAGATAATAATGATTTATATATAGAAATATTGATGAAAGCGCTGAAGGAATTTCATATTCCAGAAAGCTTCTGTTCCATCGGAGAGTATACGGAGGAAGCAGTCTGCCTCGAAAAAAACGAGCCTAGCTGGATGGTGTACGAGGGCGAACGAGGGAAAAAATATAACATCAAGACGCATATGAATTGTCAGGATGCCTGCTATGATATCATATCCAGGGTTTCACAGTCCAATGATGCGGAAAAAGAATTGAAGGACTTTTTTAACAGGGAATGTGAAAAAAGCAAGTACAACAGTCCATTGATACCGTTTGAAGCCTGCTCAGACGGCTTGTCATATTTACCCAAATATGATATAGTCGGTTCAGAGGAGTGGGTATGTTATGACAAAAGAAAAAGTTATTAAAAACCAGATTACAGAAGGCGTAATCTGGCGTCAGTTATTAATCTTCTTTTTTCCAATCGTAATAGGAACTTTATTTCAACAGCTATACAACACGGTAGACGCCGTCATTGTAGGCCGGTTTGTAGGGAAACAGGCTCTCGCAAGTGTCGGCGGCTCTGCCGCTGTATTGTCGAATCTGATTATCGGATTTTTTACCGGTCTTTCTGCCGGCGCCACTGTAATCATTTCACAGCATTACGGGGCGAAAAATGCAAGAAATCTCCACGAAAGTCTCCATACAGCCTATGCATTTTCCATCGTTGCAAGCCTGGCAATCGCTGTTCTGGGGTGGTTTCTGACCCCTTTCCTTTTGACTGCCATGAATACGCCTGCACAGGTTCTGACAGATTCCATCCTGTACTTAAGAATCTATTTTCTGGGAATGATCTCTGTGCTAATCTTTAACATGGGCTCAGGAATTATGCGGGCAATCGGCGATTCCCGCCGTCCCCTGTACTATCTGATTATCTGCTGCCTTCTGAATATTGTACTGGATATGGTCATGGTGCTGGTTTTCCATCTTGGGATCGCCGGTGTAGCAGTCGCAACCGTTATCTCACAGTCAGTCAGCGCCGTCCTGGTCACACGGGCCCTGATGACTGGCTATGACTCACTGAAGCTGTCCCTTGCCGCCATCCGTATCGCGCCCGCCATGTTAAGAGCCGAGCTTCGCATAGGCTTTCCAAGCGGGCTTCAATCCTGCATGTACGGGATTACCAACATCATTATCCAAGCAGCGGTCAATGGCTTCGGGACGGACCCTGCCGCAGCGTGGGCGGCCTACGGTAAACTGGACGCCATTTTCTGGACCGTATGCGGGGCTTTCGGCATTGCCATCACCACGTTTGCCGGACAGAATTACGGTGCAAAACGGTATGACCGTGTGTTCAAAAGCGTTCGGGTCTGCCTTGGGATGTCCCTTGGCGTATGCGGGCTTCTGTTGGTTTTCCTGATGGTTTTCTGCCGCCCGCTTTACCATATATTTACCACAGATATAAATGTAGTGGATATCGGAGTCTATATGCTGCGGTATATCACGCCCAGTTATATTGTCTTTATTTTTATTGAAATCCTTTCCGGTGCGCTGCGCGGAATCGGCGATGTGGTGATTCCAACCCTGATTACCCTGGGCGGCGTGTGCTGCGTGCGCCTGCCCTGGATTCTGGTGGTGGTTCCCAGATGGCACGAGCTTTCGACGATACTCGTCAGCTATCCTATGTCATGGGTGGCTACGGCTGTGCTGCTTATCTTCTACTATTTTTACAGGAAAAAGCGTCTCATTATCTGAAATCCTCCGGCAGCGCCGCTTTTATTTTCAGAACATCGGGATATCATTGACTGCGTCCCCAAAGGAGACCACGCGGTCACAGCCGCGTAGGTAAATGTCATCCCTTTTTCTACCAAATCATTGATAATCCGGATACTCTCCGGACTGATTCGGTCCTGTGTGTTCAACAGTGTGCCGTCTAAATCGGATACATATAATGTCTTACTCATTTTTCTCTCCTGCACAGATTCCCTCTATCAACGCAAGCTCGTCCTGCGTAAATTTCCCGTGGCAGGCCACAGAAATATTTTCTATAATCTGTTCCGGCTTTGACGCGCCAATCAGAACAGAGCATACCTCGTCATCCTTAAGCACCCAGGATAAGGCCATCTGCGCCAACGTCTGCCCCCTCTGTCCGGCAAGCTCACTTAGCTTACGAATCTGGCTAAGCCTCCCCTCCGTCAAATCGCTTGCATGAAGGAATCTGCCATCCTGCGCAATCCGGCTGTCCTTAGGAATTCCATGGAGATACCGGTCTGATAAAAGCCCCTGGGCCAACGGGCTGAATGCAATGATTCCCACCCCATTTTCTTTACAGAATGATTTCACTCCGTCTTCTTCGATGGTTCTGTCAAATATAGAATATCTCCTCTGGTTCACGATTACAGGACAATGCTGTTCTCTCAGAAAATGCACCGCTTTTTCTGTGTATTCCTTATCGTAGTTCGACACCCCCACATAGAGAGCCTTACCGCTTCTCACAATATCCACAAGCGCGGTCAAAGTCTCCTCCAGGGGCGTATCCTTGTCCATTCTGTGATGATAGAAAATATCCACATAGTCAAGCTTCATACGTCTCAAACTGGCGTCCAGGCTCGCCATCAGGTATTTTCTGCTGCCATAATCTCCGTAAGGCCCTTCCCACATGTGATAGCCCGCCTTTGTCGTAATCAGGAGTTCATCCCTGTACGGCCTGAAATCCTCCTCCAAAAGCCTCCCTAAGTTTTCCTCCGCGCTGCCGTTTTCCGGCCCGTAATTATTTGCCAGGTCAAATTGGGTAATTCCGTGGTCGAATGCCGTCCTGCACATTGTACGCATATTATCATAGGAATCTTTAGAGCCAAAATTATGCCAGAAGCCCAGGGAAACAGCCGGAAATTTTAAGCCGCTTTGGCCTACCCTGTGATACTCCATTCTTTCATAACGTTCATCTTCTGCCACATACATGTTCAAATGATTCATTTTTCCTCTCTTTCTGTGTGTACACTTTAACCTCTGCCTCATTGATGTTTTTGTATCTATCATTCATTATATGAAAATCAGAAGCATAACGCAATAATGAAATAAATTCTGCAATGGAGGTTTAAATTTTAAAGTTGCCAAACACAGGAGAAACGTTTATGATCCTGTCTTTGACAGTTAGTAGATTAAAAAATCGCTGTATCCCTTGTAATTTCTGGGTTACAGCGATTTTTATCGTTGTTACGAAGTATAGTAATTTATTCTTTCCCTTTACTTTTTTTCTGAATGGTTCTCATGCTGCTTTTGGTTATAAATTGATAATCCGTTCGGAAACCACAGATTTCATGGAGATCATCCGTGATAAGCTCCCGTCTGTACAGTGGGATAAATCCCTGTTCTTGTATTTCGGCGAAATTCATCGCTTTTAGCGTATCTAATAATTCTTCGCAGGTGTACTTATAATCCATTTTTTTCTCCAGAAAACGATAGAGTGTTAATGCGAGAAAACAAATCAGGAAATGTGCTTTGATCCGGTTTTCATCCTGTAAATAAACAGGTCTTGCAGAAAAATCCGTTTTCATGATCCGGAAGCATTCCTCTATCTGCCATCTGCCCTCACTGACTTTCAGGATATCACTGACATCATCATCCAAAAGGTCTGTGCATACTGCATAGAGTCCGTCGTACTGAGCCTCGTCAGAAATCTTCCCCTCATCCAGATAATGTTGGATATCAGCAGCTTCCCCTTCTTCTGTAATTGCTATTTTTCCAATAAACCGGGCCGGGTCATTGGGATTTTTCCGATTCTTTTTGGACTTCCCTGAATCCAGCATCTTCTGTGCCCGATCTACCTGTTTGTCACGGATAGATTTCTGATAAAGTGCATATTTCGGGGAATACGTAATGATCAGGCGCTGGTGCAGTTTCTTTGTAGTATAGGGTTCGTCCTTGTAATAAAGCCCTTTGTCATTCTCAGAAAGCTTTGTGATATCGACAGGAGCGTCATCTGATACTCTCTTAAAGCCCTGCGGACTTAACGCCCATTCTTTTTCTTCTTTTTTCAGCTTTTTGATGGATTGGGTTACGATATAAGCCCGTTCTCCCATGTGGTTGTATTCCCGGATGGATTCAGAACCCAGTCCGGCATCACTGCAATAAATGAATTTCTGACATCCGAAATCTCCAAGGACTTTCTTTTCTAATGGCTTCAGGGATGTCTGTTCATTTGCATTTCCTGGAAAGAGTGAGAAAGCAAGGGGGATTCCATCCCCGTCCATAAACAGCCCCATTTGAATGATAGGGTTTGGTCTGTGTTCTTTACTTTTTCCGTATTTTTTGGTGCCGTATTCCTGTTCAATTTCGAAGTAATAATTCGAGCAGTCATAATAAAGGATCTTGTCATTTCTCTTTCCAAGATAATGGCTGTTTTTATAGACTTCTGCCTGGATGAGGTCACATTCAGCCCCAAGGACATCCAATGCTCGATACACATCATGGAGTCCGTAGGAAGGTTTCTCTAAAAACTCAGATGCAGCCTTGTAAGAAGAACGCTTACTGCAAGGTTCCAGAATCCTTGTATAGATCAAGTCAGAAAGAATTGCATTGATATCATACTTGAATTTATATTTCTGTTTTAACTTCCGGCAGATCTTATTTATTTGTAGCTGATAATAAACGGATTGGAGGAAAAGATAGCCGCCGCGGAAGAAAGACTGTTTAGCATAATCTAATTGCCTGTCAGCGTGGAAGGTAATTTTTATTTGTTTTTCTTCTTGTTGCTGTTTATACTTTAAAGTTTCTAACCGTGCTTCTTCTTTGGCCCATGCCATTACATCTTCTCGTGTGGGTCCGTGTTCTGGTAAGAGTTCTTTTAACGTTCCCAATTTTCTGACGATAACGGAAGTGCTTACTCCATTGTCATTGATATAGCCTTTGGAAATATAAAACGATTCCGCATTCTTGGATTTTGAAGTGATTACCCTCATACAAACGCCTCCTTATATATTATACAATACAATACATTACAATAAAATGCAATATATAAAAGCAAATAATTTGACGCAAAAAAAGCAAGTTTTATGCGGCCTGCGAAGGTTTTTTCTATTATTCAACTGTCAAACTCCCGTATACTTTATAATATCTAATTTTGTAATTGATTTCTTCGCAAGATTGTCGTAAGATAATAATGTTTATGTCCATATATTAGCAACAGGAGGATATAATGGAAGATAAAAATTATTATGATATATTAGGCGTTTCAGAAAAAGCTTCCTTAGAAGACATCACCGCAGCCAAGAATGAACTGGCAAAGCGGTTCCATCCAGATGTCAACATAAAGAACGGTATCGACACAACCGAGAAGATGCAGGAGATTTTAGAGGCATACCATGTCCTTTCTGACTCGGACAAACGTTCCGAATACGACTGGACCCATCGGCGGAAACGTCCCGTCATGCAGACCTTTGACCTTCATCATATGGAAGAAGACGACGATTCCCTTCCCGACTTTGTCGCCTACTGGAAAGCGTCCAACGCACTGTTTGACATCATCCAGAAAAGCGACCCGCTGTTTCGGGACAAGAATTATTCCGACGAGCTGACTCGGTTATCCACAGAAGCCCTTTCCCATGTAGTTCTCCTTCGGAATTCTTCCATTCCGGAGCGCTACTGGTATCCGGATATTATGAACTGGCTTTTGTTCACCTGGTTCCAGCACAGGAACTACACGATTTCCTACCTGCTGACCCTCTACGACGAGTACGCCAAGGAGAACATCTCCGCCCTGGATAAGCTGAAACTCCAGAAGAATACCTACCATTACCAGCACTCCATCAAACGTCTGGTAAAATTTTAATTTTCTTTTTCACACATCCTGCCCCCTCGCATATTATGTTACTGTAAACATCATAAATGGAGGATTTCAATATGAGCGATTTAAGTGCTACAAACTGTGGATGTGGCTGTGAGTCAAATGTAGGCAGAGGCGGAGAGTGCGGTTGCGGCTTTGGCAACAATAGCTGTCTGTGGATTATCCTTCTGCTTTTCTGCTGCGGCGGATGCGGCAGTAACTTTGGCGGCGGATGCGGCGGCAACGATAGCTGTCTGTGGATCATCCTTCTGCTTTTCTGCTGCGGCGGCTTTGGCAACGGCGGATGCGGCGGCTTTGACTGCGGATGCTAATTCGTTAAACCTTAAAAGGGGCGGAGTAAAACACTCCGCCTCTTTCATGTTATCTGTTCTCCTTCATCTGATACCCTTCTGTTTCCTGGTTTCGCATTTCCGCCTGTTCCTTCTCCTTCTTTTCCTCTAAATGCTTTTTCAACATGCATGCTTCATCAATCTCGTAAACGGCGTTGCCATCAATAATCAGTTTTCTGTTCATACCCGTTTCCTTTCCTAACATACATTTCCCTAATAATATATGAAATGCTTAAGATTTAGTTTTCCCATATCTCATAAAATCCATTCCGCCGTCATATATATTTACAACGTTATGATAAGGAGTGCCTATGGAACAAAATCCGCCGAAACCAATGACGCCGTTCGACAATCTGGTGACACCGCCTTTTCTGTACACGTTAAAGCTGCTGCTTCCATACACTCCGCCTTCTGTGCAGCGTTTCTTCGGAATATACATCAAATTTCTTGAGCTGCGCCACACGATGGAATATTTCCAGGGATTTTCCTCCTCTCCCGCCAACATATTTGAGGGATTAAAACCTTATATGGGGCCGGCAGAAAAGGAAATGATGGAACAAATGTCAAGCATGATGAATATGATGGAAATGGTACGAGGTATGCAGGCAATGTCTGACGACGCCTCTGACTCGTCTTCCCAGGGTTTTAACCCGATGGACATGATGAAGGGCATGTTAAGCCCTGAACAGCAGGAGATGTTCGAGATGTACAACACGATGTTTGAACAGAAATTTGAAAATGGAAGCAATCCGCCCGATACGGGCAGCCAGAAAGGAGACGCAGAAAATGAATGAATGGATGAACCACCCTGATATGCAGAATATCGATCCTATGAAAATGGAATTAATCCGAACCGCCGCCGCACAGACTCAGGGCAAGAGTGGGAAGGCTCTCGCGCCGATTATGATGGCGCTGATTACCAATGCCAATAAGAAAGGAATACAGTTTACGCCGGATGAATTCTCGCTGGTGCTTTCCGTCCTTAAGGATGGGAAATCGAAAGAGGAGCAGGACCAGATTGAAGGGATGGTACGGATGGTTTCTTCTTATATGAAGAAATAGAGAAAAGGTATGGACTTTTGCGGCGGCCATAATGACCGCCGCTTATAATTCATATGATATTTTCCAAATTCCCTTGTCTGAACCGCATTTTAGTGATATGATTAACACCGACGAAAATATAAATACGAAAGGAAACGAGAACGTGACCTATAAAGAAGCAAGGGTATATTTGGACAAGGTGTCGAAATACGGAAGTGTACTTGGTCTGGGTACGATTCGGAAGCTGTTGTGCGAACTTGGCAATCCCCAGGATGACCTTAAGTTCATACATATTGCCGGAACGAACGGCAAAGGCTCTGTACTTGCATACACCTCCACGATATTAAGCAAAGCAGGATACAGGGTAGGACGATATCTCTCGCCGACAGTGGTTTCCTATCTGGAACGGATTCAGGTAGACGCTCAATGGATACCGGAAGACGCATTTGCCAGACTGACCGCATTGGTTCAGAAAGCTATTGCCTGTATGAAGGCAGCCGGTGAGACAGGCCCGACTGTATTCGAGATTGAGACAGCAATAGCTTTTTTATATTTTAAAGAGCAGGGCTGTGACCTGGTCGTGCTTGAGTGCGGCCTTGGCGGCGCCGAAGATGCCACCAACATTATAAAAAATACGCTGATTGCCGTGTTTACCTCCATCAGTCGGGATCACCTGGGGATTCTTGGAAACTCCCTGGCGGAAATTGCCGCCAAAAAATCGGGAATCATCAAACCAGGCTGTCGGGTGGTTTCCTCAGTACAACTGCCGGAGGTTACAGAGGTTTTGACGCAGCAGGCTGAAATACATGGCTGTCCCTATGTAACTGCTGATGAAAGCCAGGTAAAACTCCACAGCGAAAGCTATGAGGGACAACTTCTCTCCTATAAAGAGATAACCAACGCCTGCTGCCCCCTTGCAGGACGGCATCAGATTGGCAATGCCGCCACAGCGCTGGAAACAGTCTTTACTCTTAGGACAATGGGCTATCACATCTCAAATGCCGCAATCTGCCAGGGCTTAAAAGAAACCGCCTGGCCTGGACGTTTCACCTGTCTAGGCGCTGACCCTCTTTTTTTCATAGATGGGGCTCATAATGAAGATGCGGCAAAAAGGCTTAGGGAGACTCTGGAAACCTATTTTCCAGGAAAATATTTTATCTATATTATGGGTGTGTTCAAAGATAAAGAATATGAAGAAATCGCTAAAATCATGGCGCCACTGGCAAAATCCGTTCATACCGTGGCGCTCTCTGACACTGGCCGGACGCTCTTGGCGGCAGAGCTTGCCGACGTAATGAGACGGCATTGCCAGGAAAATGTCCCTGTCCATGCAGAAGAAACGATACAAACAGCGGTGGCAAACGCATTAATGGATGCCAGGCCGGATGATATCGTCCTTGCCTTTGGCTCGCTGTCTTATCTTGGCCAGGTGATGGCAGACTTTAAACGAACCTCTGCATGCGGTTCACCCGCAAATACCAAACAAGCTTCAGATATTAAAAAGGAAATAAAACTATGATAAATCAAGATAAAATCAGACAGGCAGTCCGCCTTTTACTAGAAGGAATCGGAGAAGATATTTCCCGCGAGGGGCTTATTGACACGCCGGACCGTATCGCAAGGATGTATACCGAGATTTTTTCCGGCATGGAGGAGGATGCGGGGGAACACTTAAGCCGGGCCTTCCATGCGGACAACAGCGAAATGGTGATTGAGAAGGATATCACCTTCCATTCCGTCTGTGAACATCATATGCTGCCCTTCTTCGGCAAAGTGCACATTGCCTATATTCCGAACGGCAAGGTGGTTGGCTTAAGCAAACTTGCCCGAACGGTAGAAGTATTTGCAAGGAGGCTGCAACTTCAGGAGCAGTTGACCGGACAAATCGCTGACGCGCTCATGAGACATATGAAGCCAAAGGGCGTATTGGTAATGGTGGAGGCAGAGCACATGTGCATGACCATGCGCGGAATCAAAAAACCTGGGAGCCAGACTGTGACGCTGGCGCGGCGCGGGGCTTTTGAGACTGACCCCTTGCTGGAGGAACGTTTTTTCCGGCTGTTGAGACAAAATTGACAGAGTATCATACGACAACTTAAAGAATGGAATCAGCTTATGGACAAATCACCATCTAGTAAAAAACTTCAATTCATACGAATGCATCCTCTCTACATTTCCTCCACAGAGAAGCTAAAGGAGTTTGAGAAGGACCGAATTTTCTGCCGCCATCAGATGGACCATCTTCTGGACGTGGCCCGTATCGCATATATCCTGAATCTGGAAATGAACTTAGGGCTTGACCGTGACCTAATCTACGGCGCTGCCCTTCTCCACGATATCGGCAAGAGCCGGCAGTATGAAGAAGGAATTCCCCACGAAATCGCAGGGGAGGCGCTGGCGGCCCAGATTCTTGCAGATATGCCGGGGGATATCGCATATACCCAGGAAGAACAACGGCAGCTTCTTACGGCAGTCCGCGGGCACAGGCGGCTGCGCTCGGAGGCAGAGCCGTTGGAGGCTCTCCTGTACCAGGGAGATAAGATGTCGCGTTCATGCTTCTGCTGCCCTGCGCAGGCAGAATGTAACTGGAGTACGAAAAAGAAAAATCTCAGTATCAGTCTTTAAAGAAAACAATAAGGAGAACAAATTATGGTAATAGGAAAGAAAGAATTTGACACAAATAACCACACTTACATCATGGGAATCTTAAACGTTACGCCAGACTCCTTTTCCGACGGAGGCAGATACCTTTCTGCGGACGCTGCATTAAGGCACGCCCAGGAAATGATAGACGACGGTGCGGACATTCTGGATGTGGGCGGCGAGTCAACGCGCCCCGGACATACCCAGATTACCGAAGAAGAAGAAATTGAACGCACCGCGCCCGTCATTGAAAAATTGAAGCAGGAATTCGACATTCCAATCTCGATTGACACCTACAAAAGCTCTGTTGCCAGAGCCGCCCTTCAGGCAGGAGCCAGCCTTGTGAACGATATCTGGGGGCTTAAATTCGATTCCTCCATGGCAGGGCTGATTGCAGATTACGGCGCGGCCTGCTGCCTGATGCATAACAGGAAAGAGCCTGTTTATCAGGATTTCCTTAATGATTTTATGGAGGATATGCGGGAATGTATCCGCATTGCAAAGGATGCGGGGATTAAGGATGAAAAGATGCTTCTGGACCCTGGAGTGGGTTTTGGGAAGACATATGAGATGAACCTGGAAATCATCCAGCAGGTAGGAAGGATGCAAAAGCTTGGGTATCCCGTCCTTCTGGGAACCTCCCGTAAATCCGTCATCGGCCTGACTCTTGACCTCCCCGCCGACCAGAGGGAGGAGGGCACTCTTGCCACCACCGTCTACGGGATGATGAACGGATGCTCTTTCGTGAGAGTCCATGATGTAAAGGCGAACCGCAGAGCAATCCAGATGACGGAAGCAATCATGGGAAGGAGTATCTATGGATAAGATTACGATACAAAATCTGGAGGTATTCGCCCACCACGGCGTATTTCCTGAGGAAAATGTCCTTGGACAAAAATTTATCGTTACCGCCGACCTCTACACCGATACAAGAACTGCGGGAAAGACGGATGAACTGGCCTCCTCCATCGACTACGGAGAGCTTAGCCGGCAAATCGAGCATTTTCTGACCACACACACCTTCAAGCTGTTGGAGTGCGCCGCCGAAAGCCTTGCGGAAATGCTTCTGCTTCAGACTCCCCGTCTTAATAAAGTCGGCCTTAAGCTTCAAAAGCCCTGGGCGCCCGTCGGCCTCCCCTTAGAAACCGTAGCGGTAGAGATTGAACGGGGATGGCACACAGCCTACATTGCCCTTGGCTCTAACATGGGCGACAAAGAGCATTTTCTCAAACAGGCGGTAAAAGCGCTTCAGGCAGACCCCTCCTGCAAAGTAGAAAAGGTATCCTCCTTCCTTGTCACCAATCCTTACGGAGTCACCGACCAGGAGGATTTCCTAAACGGGTGCCTCATCCTTCGCACCCTTCTGCCGCCGCGGGAATTACTCTGTGTACTCCACCGGATTGAACAGGAGGCAGGACGTAAGCGCGTAACTCACTGGGGCCCCAGAACCCTGGATTTGGATATCATTTTCTATGATGACCTGATTCTTGAGGAGGACGACCTGTGTATCCCCCATGTGGATATGCACCGAAGGGAGTTTGTGTTAAAGCCCCTTCATGAGATTGCGCCTTATAAGCGCCACCCATGTACCGGCAAAACCATCCGTGAAATGTTGGAGGAGTTGTCATAAACCTTAAAACGGCAATGTCATCTGCTCAACCCTGTAAGGTCTTTTATACTGGCTGATAATATCCTCCATGCGGTATAAAAGCCTTCTTTCTTCACACTCCTTAACAAAGTACCCCCACAGCTTTCTGGCCTGTGGGCTGGTACACTCATAGTATCCCCCGTATCTTTTCTGATAGGCTTCAGGAAGTCCTTCCCCTGGGAACAGCTCGTCAAGCTTCTGATAATACCATGCCCTCTGATTCCCCCTAAGGGTCATACCGAAGGCGGGATAGATAAATCTTGCCCCCGCATCCTCACTCCTTCGGATAATCTCCCCGATGTTCTCCTGATTATCCTCAAGAAAAGGCAGAACAGGCATGAGCAGAATCCCTGTGTAAAGCCCTGCTTTGGAAAGCTTTTCAATCAGATGAAACCTCTCTGTCGGGCAGGTAACATGGGGTTCAAGCTTCGCCGCCAGCGCATCGTCAGCGGTTGTCACCGTAATCTTTAGAAGCACAGGCGAATGTTCCCCAATACTTTGCAGAATATCAATATCCCTCTCCAACAGTGAGCTTTTCGTCGCAATGGCAGCCCCGAACTCAAAAGCGTCGCACAATTCCAGGGCATGGCGGGAAAGCATAAGCTCTCTCTCAAAGGGATTATAGGGATCGCTCATTGCACCGGTTCCCACCACGCCAGTCCTGGTTTTCCTGCGCAGGTCGTCCCGAATAATCTTCAATGCATCCTCCTTGGCGCGCACCCTGTCAAAGTCCTCCACACCGTAACAGTCGGAACGGCTGTCACAGTAAATGCATCCATGGCAGCAGCCCTTGTAAATATTCATGTTATAGTCAATACCAAACCAGCTTGCCGGCGCCTTTACCTTCGTTACGATTGTCTTTGCGGGTATGTATTCCATCTGCTTCCTCCCGATTCTTAAACTTTTTTACATTTTAACATATTCCGCCAGTGGCGCCAAATATTTTTTATCCGTCCAGTCAGCCTTCTGGCCTGCCGCGCTCATAAGCCCTGCCATCCATGGCTCATATGTACTGGGATCCTTTTTTGCAATGGATTTCATAAGCATGGTACACAGCATTCTGTCCGTAAACGTCATTTGATTCAGATTCCATTGTCCCCGCCCGTAAAAGAGAGGAATATTTTCCAATCCGTTTTTCAGATTGTGATTTCTTAATTCTTCAAACGCTTTTTCATCATAGGGGGCGGCGCCCACGCACAGTATGGCGATTTTCTTATCCCTTAACCTGCCGATATTCTTTTTCAAAAACTTAAGTCCTGCTATGCCCGACGCGTAGACCCCGCCGCAAAGGATGATGGTCTGGTATTTCGCCGCCTCCTCCAAGGATGCCTTAGGCGTTTTCACGCAGTCAAATCCTGTCATTTCGTGCAGCCAATCCGCATATTTCTGTGTCGCCCCATATTTCGACTGATAAATAATCACTCCTGTTTTCATATCTGATTCCTTTCTGTAAAATCTGTTGTTTCCAACGCCTGCCTTAAAAATGCCTCGTATGCATTCTCCTGCTTGCCGTATATCTCATCCGCTGAAATTCCCGGCGTTGCCACCGAAAAAATCGTGCCGATTCCAATGGTATAAATCAGCATATTCAAGTGCAGCTCTCTTGCCTTTGAGATGCTGATCCCCCATTCATCGGCAATAGCCTGGGCTGCTTTAGGATTGGCCTCCTTCTCGTATAAATCATTCAGGGAGGTAATTCCTGTCCGCTTATGCAGGATGAAAATCTTAAATAAATTCGGTTCTTCTTTGGCTAACTGAAGATACGCCTTGCCTGTACTGGCAAAGAGGTTATTTTTGTCAATATGGTCCGCCATATATTGCCGGATAAAATGCCTCACCTTATCTGCCACGTCCTGGCGCAATCCATCCATATTTTTGCAATAGCTGTAAATGGGCTGAACTGAGCATCCTATTTTGTCTGCAATATTTTTAACCAGAACCTTCTCCATGCCGCTGCTTCTCGCTATGTCAAAAGCAGCGGAGACCACCATTTCCTTCGTAATTCTCTGTTTTGGCATGATGCTTCTCCTTTTTCTTCTCTAATACTATTACTTAATCCCTTCGGTTTTCCCTGTGGTTGCCTGTTTAATAAATCATTTATATAATATATTTATATAAATATATTATATATTAAGCACCAATTTTCGTCAATCTTATTATGCAGTTAATCAAAATGTTTTCATACATTTTTTGAATCACGACATACAGATGTCATGATTCTTTTGGTAGAATATCCCTATCAAAAGAAAAGGAGTGTTTATTCTATGAAGTATGAAATTGTAACATTACAGGAAAAAATCGCAGTAGGCGTCTCTGCCCGAACCAACAATCTCTCCCCTGACATGGGCGCTGTAATTGGCGGGCTTTGGAACCGTTTTTATAATGAGGGCATCTATGCCTCTATTCCGGAAAAAACGAATATGAAGGCCCTTGGAATTTATACGGATTATGAAGGTGATGAGAAGGCTGATTACACTACAATCGTCGCCTGTGAAGCAGCAAAAGAACCCCAGGAGGGGGAATATACTGTATGCCGGATTCCAGCCGGCAGGTACGCGAAGTTTGTGATTCATGGGGATATGGTTCAGGCAGTTGCAGCGGCATGGCAGGAGATTTGGCAGATGAACCTTCCCAGGACTTTCAAATGTGATTTCGAGGAATATCAGGATGACAGCATGGATAACGCGGAAATCCATATTTATGTTGGATTGAAGGAAACACCTGAGATCGAATCAAGATGCGGGCTTTTATGCAGCCAGTGTGCCTACCGTGAACAGATGAATTGCGCGGGATGCGTACATATCGAAAAGCCGTTTTGGGGAGATAGCTGCCCGCTTAAATCTTGCTGTGAGGCAAAGCCCCACAAGCATTGCGGGAGTTGCGAAAAGTTCCCCTGCGAGCTTTTGAAGCAGTTTGCTTATGACGAAAAGCAGGGGGATGACGGGAAACGGATTGATCAATGCAGGAATTGGAAAGGGTAAACAAAAGTCACTCTAAAGACGAACGCTTCCGTCTAATTTCTTGAAAAAGCCGGCGGATAGCGCCCCAATGATACAAATAATCACACCCGTCGGAATCAGCACAAGATAAACCGCCTCACTGAAGGCATCAAATAAAAAGCCATATACCATCTGTCCGGCAGGCTGCGCGCACAAGGTTATGGCAGAGGTATAAGCCATCACTTTTCCAAGCAGAGCATCCGGCGTATTCTGCTGTATCATGGACACCGCAAAAATAGAAAAAATACTGATTGCAATCTGCATACCGCAAAAGGCTGCCACTTGAACTGCGTATTTCACAACAGCGCCCGTCGGGACAAGAAATACAGCCCCGCCAGGAAGCATACAAATTCCAATCAACGCAATCGTAAGAGACAGTCTGCGGTATTTCAATTTTCCAGTGAGCAGTCCGGCGGCAATACTCCCTACAATTGTCGAAATGGCCAGCATACTTTCTGCACCGCCGTAATATTGTGCGTCCAGTCCAAGGATGGTCCGCACAATGTACGGCAGGCCTACAAGCGTAACCCCCATCACAAAAAAGCGGGAAAGGGCAGCCAAAAGCAGCAGCTTCATAATATCTGTCCGTTCCTTAGTGATAAATCTGATACTGTCGGCAAAATCATTTTTTACAATGGACAGAATATCTCCACCGTAACCTCTCGTCTGCTCTCCCAGTCTGATCAAACGCTCAAACAAAGCAGTAATGAAAAAGCAGAGAACACTTGCATACATCACAGGCTTTAAGCCAAATGCCGCATACAGAATACCGCCGGCCATAGGCGCCGTCAGATAGGACACAGACGCTACCTGGTTCACTACCGCATTTCCCCGAATAATGTTGTCTCCCGTGAGCATTTGGGGAATACAAGCCTGTACTGTCGGCGTTTCAAATGCACCGAAAACAGACAATACCACAAGGAGAATACTGATGACCGTAAGAGCATTACTGCCAGACAAACAGACTGCGGCGCACAAAACCGCAATTCCGGTCAAAGCATCTAAAGCGACCATGATATTCCTTCTGTTCGCCCGATCTGCAAGGATGCCCCCAAGAGGCGACAATAGGATGGTTGGAATGGTTGCGGCTGTCAAAATTCCGGCAAACACGGCTGCCGAGCCTGTTGCCTCCAGCACATACATGGACAAAGCCAGCCTTAATATGTAGTTGCCAAACAATGAGCTTACCTGTCCCATCACAAGAAGTACGAAATTTTTAGTAAATAGCTTCTGTCCCACAGATTACTCGCCTCCTTCTTCTGTCATGCGCCCCATGATTTTCTCAGTCCTTTCATACATTCCCTCCTCTATGATTGGAAGCCCCATGATTGAAAGAACCTTTGCAATAAAATGGCATTTGTGCTGTATCTCTTTCCCATCAGCCGGAAATACGGACGGCATCAGCCAGAAATTGATAAGAGGAAGAAGCTCGGAAAGCTCTCTGGCATATTCTGTCTGGATGGACCCGTCGCGCCTGCCTTCTTCAATCAGCTCAAACCACAGCGGAGTCAACACCCACCGGTTCGCCTGGATTGCAACCGCCAGAATATGAGGGTCTTTTAGGATAGCAATGGCCTGGGTGTTGATATTCTCCCGTTCTTCATCGGCTCTGTCAAGTGCAAGCAACTTACGTATCTTCTGTAAGCCATTCAAATCAGTATGTTTTTTTACCGCCTCAAAAGGATTATTCTCAAAAAACATCTTATCGCCCAATGCGTGCATGAGTTCTTCCTTGCTCTCAAAGAAACGGTAAAACATCCCCTTCGCCCCGCCTGCCACTTCCATAATGTCAGTGATGGAAGTTTCTTCATAGCCCTTCGAGATAAATAGCTGTTTTGCGGCGTCTAATATCTCCTTTTCCCACTGCTCTGGTGGTTTTTTTACTGGTCTTGCCAATTTCATCAGCCTCCTTGCGATGGTTATTGACTTTAAGTCAATAACCATTATACAAGAACTGGTATGTTATGTCAATCAGACTTTGTTTCTTTTTGTCTAACTACTTTCCATCTCACAAAATCTGTCTGTCCAAAATCTGAGGCAGCATTTCAGATTCCTCACTTTTAGAATCCCAAAATGCTGCCTCAAATATGATAACGCTATTTACCCTTCCATCACCTTCACATAAAATCTCCGGTTCCTCGGCCCGTCGAATTCACAGAAATACACATCCTGCCAGATTCCAAGCACCAGCTCTCCCTCATGCAGAATTAATGTCTGGGAAGGCCCAACATAGCTCGTCTTAATATGCGCATGTGAATTCCCTTCCATATGCTGATAATAATCCCTCCGTGTCGGGAAGGCTTCCTCCAGAGCGCATAACATATCATGCACCACGTCCGGGTCTGCATTCTCATTAATCGTAAATCCGGCAGTCGTATGAGGTGAATACACAACCACGATTCCCTCTTTAATCCCGCTTTTTGCAATATCCTGACGAATCATGTCCGTCACCTTTGCCATCTGCTGTGCTTCCCTCGTTGAAATCTGATGTTCAAATAAGTTCATAGCTCTCCCCCTTCTATATAAGCCTCCAACTGTGAATACCTCCGCTTCGCCTGCTGATATCCGTGCTCATAGAAATGCATCAGCGCATCATAATCCTTCTCGACCCTGGAAACCGTAGGAATCCTTGGCGAGAATACGAATATCCTCCCTTCCCGCGAAAGCCTCTCCACCTGCCGAATCTGCCGGTTATACTCATAATTCCGTCTCACTGTCACACGCACCAACTCCGGATACTTTCGGTACGCCCTGCGGTACAGATCCGCCACGGCATGTGACGTGGGCTTCTTTCTATAACCCGGATTCCTGGTCAGTACCACTATAATCTTTTTATTTCCAATCTCCATGGCACGCCTGACCGGAATAGAGTCCGCAAGCCCTCCGTCCAGATAAGGAACGCCATCCACATTTACAATAGGCGCAACCAACGGCATACTGCAGGACGCGCGGCAAACCTTCATCAGCCGTTCACGGTCATGCTTCTCCGTCATATATTCCGCCTGCCCTGTCTCGCAGTTGGTGGTGACCATCTCACACTCAGTCTCAGAGGCAAAATACGTTTCATAATCAAAGGGAAAAATCTCGTTGGGATACCGGTCAAAAATCATGTCCATATCCATCAGGCTCTTTTCCCTGATAAATTTCCGGAATCCATAATAATAACTGTATTCTCTCTCCTTGTGAATCATACAGTCCCTAGTCCTTCCAATCTGCTTGGACACATAATCCACGCCATTGCAGGCGCCTGCGGACACGCCGACCACATGGGACGTATACAGTCCTTTCTCCATCAGATAATCCAGCACTCCAGAAGTGAACACCCCTCTGGTAGAGCCGCCTTCCAATACCATTGTTGCATTTACCATAATTAAAACCCCGCTTTCTCATCTGCTATTATATACCCATTTTTCTATCTAGTACAGGGAATCCTTGAAAAACCTTGCTATTTCCTCCTTTATTTGGTAAGATATGCAAGGTATATATTTATAAAAAGAAATGTAAAGATTCAGATAATAAGGAGTATGAATTACTATGATTAGTACAAGCAATGTAACATTACGCGTGGGGAAAAAAGCCCTGTTTGAAGACGTAAATATCAAATTTACCGAAGGAAACTGTTACGGTCTGATTGGCGCCAATGGCGCCGGAAAGTCCACTTTCCTCAAGATCCTCTCCGGCCAGCTTGAGCCAAGCAAGGGCGAGGTTGCCATCACCCCAGGAGAACGCCTCTCCTTTTTGCAGCAGGATCATTTCAAATACGACGAATACCCTGTTCTTGACACGGTCATGATGGGAAATGCGCGGCTTTACGAGATTATGAAGGAGAAAGAAGCCATTTACGCCAAAGAAGATTTTACTGACGAGGATGGGATCAAGGCCAGTGAGCTGGAGGGTGAATTTGCCGCCATGAACGGATGGGAGGCGGAGTCTGACGCAGCTACTCTGTTAAATGGCCTTGGAATCCAGACTGAGATGCACTATGAGATTATGCAGAACCTAAACGGCCCTGAGAAGGTAAAGGTATTGCTTGCCCAGGCGCTTTTCGGCAATCCGGATATCCTTCTTCTGGACGAGCCTACCAACCACTTAGATTTGGACGCTATCGCATGGCTTGAGGAATTCTTGATTAATTTTGACAACACAGTTATCGTGGTATCCCATGACCGTTATTTTCTGAACAAGGTCTGCACCCAGATTGCGGATATCGACTACGGCAAGATTAAGCTCTATGCAGGCAACTATGACTTCTGGTATGAATCAAGCCAGCTTCTTATCCGTCAGATGAAGGAAGCGAACAAGAAGAAGGAGGAAAAAATCAAGGAGCTTCAGGAATTTATTTCGCGGTTCAGCGCCAATGCTTCCAAGTCAAAGCAGGCCACATCAAGGAAACGCGCCCTTGAGAAGATTCAGCTTGACGACATCCAGCCGTCCAGCCGCAAATACCCTTATATTGATTTCCGCCCTAACCGTGAGATTGGAAATGAAGTCCTTTCCGTAGAGGGCTTAAGCAAAACGATTGACGGAGAAAAGGTTCTGGATAACCTTACGTTTACCCTGAACCATGACGACAAGGTTGCTTTCGTCGGAAGCAACGAGCTTGCCAAGACCACTCTGTTCCAGATTCTCACAGGGGAGATGGAACCGGACGAGGGAACCTACAAATGGGGCATCACCACCTCACAGGCGTATTTTCCTCTCGACAGCGGCAATGAATTTGAAAATGACGCAACGATTGTAGAATGGCTGACCCAGTATTCGGAAGAAAAAGACGTCACTTATGTGAGGGGCTTTCTGGGACGTATGCTGTTCTCCGGCGACGACGGCGTGAAAAAGGTCCGTGTTCTCTCCGGAGGGGAGAAGGTTCGCTGCCTCCTGTCCAAGATGATGATTTCCGGGGCGAATGTGCTGATTCTCGACGAGCCGACCAACCATTTAGATATGGAGGCTATTACTGCCCTGAATAATGGTCTGATTAAGTTCCCCGGAGTCCTTCTGTTTACCTCCAGGGACCATCAGATTGTACAGACAACGGCGAACCGAATTATGGAGATTGTCCCTGGCGGCAAGCTGATTGATAAAATTACCACTTATGACGAATATCTGGAAAATGATGAGATGGCGAGAAAGAGACAGACTTATACCATCCAGGGGGAGGAAGACGATTAACTGGGCGCAGGTATACAAAGAGCTGAACAAAATGTATAAAAAACGGGCGGATTTTCCACCCGTTTTTGTCATGCAATTTTACTGTTATAGATAAGATAAAGGCGAAAAGCTGATTTTAAAACCGGACATTCATATATTACATAAAATACTTACACTTCTCAAAATAAAACTGCTGCTCTTTTTCAAAAAGTGCAATCAATTTATCCAAACTCTTTTCTTCTTGATACTCTTTCAAGGCTTCCAGGTAATCATTTCTGTTTGCATCTTCAATCACAACCGGCATAATCCTATTCTTCAAACATTCCCTAAAAAGTATCATTCTTCCCGTCCTACCGTTTCCATCAGGCAATACCACATTGAGACCCCGCAAGAAAACGATAGTTAATTTCTACTTTTTGCTTGCGATCTTTGCCGGTTCCCTCTGCCTGATACACATAAATACTATCAATCAGTTCTACCAGCATAGAACGGTTCAACTCTGTTACAGTTTCATACTTGCGTATGGTTTCCAAAAATTGATTGGTACTCTGGGTTTTCTTTTCCTCGGCTATGATCCTTTTTTTCAGGTCATCCCTCTTATGAGTGAGCTCTTTCTGCTCGTTCTCATAAGCTGATGACATTTTCTCGAAACGCTCGTCTGTAATCTTCCCCAAAGCATTCTGCTCAAAGAGTTTCATAATTACACTGTCAATTTCCGCGATCCGTTTTTCAGCTATTTCCAAGTCCTGCCTGAATTGCTTGATTTTCTGGCCACCGCCCTTTTCGCTCAATTCGTGCATTTCTTCAATGAACTGATCGCCCAGGGCTTCCATGCTCTTAATGTGTTTCTGAATATCGCCCATAACAATCTGCTGTAATGCGTCATACGAAATTGCGTGTGTCGTACAAAGATTACTGTTTCTCGCATAGGTTCTGCAGCGGAATCGGGGTTCCCTTCCATTTGGATTTGAGAACGCCATGTTACGGCCGCAATCCGGGCATTTCACAAGTCCTACAAACATATTAGGGTGTCCTGTCTTGTTGGGTCGTTTCTTCACGCTGATAAATTTCTGTACCAGTTCAAAGGTTTCCTCGTCCACAATCGCCTCATGGGTATTTCGGACTATGATCCATTCCTCTTTAGGAACCGATACCAATTTTTTGTTCTTAAATGATTTTGTCTGTGTTTTATGGGACACCATGTGACCTAGATACACTTGATTCTCCAAAATCATTTTTACATTTTTCCCTACCCAGTCTGTCGGAAACTTGAATCCGGTGCTTGTGTCCAATGTACCGTTCTTCATTGCCCGGTATGCCCGCGGGATTAAGATTCCATCCTCGCATAGAGCCCTTGCAATCTGATGTACGCTGTTGCCCTGCTTCGATAATTCAAAAATACGCTTGACGGTAGGCGCTGTTTCCGGGTCAACCAGTAACTGGCGTTTGTTCTTTGGATCGACCATATAGCCATATGGGGCAAAGGAACCGCAAAACCCGCCATTCAAAGCCATTGTTTTCTTGACACTGCGGATTTTCTTTGATGTGTCACGGGCATAATACTCATTCATAATGGATTTGAACGGCATCATTTCGTTTTCATCGAATCTTGTGTCAACATCGTCATTCAGGGCAATAAACAAAATGTCATTGTTGGGGAAGATTTCTTCCACATAGTACATGAACATGGCATTGTTTCGCCCGAAACGCGACATATCCTTAACCATGATACCGGTTGGCCTTGTATCGTCCATAGCATCCTTAATCATACGGTTCAGGTCTGGCCGGTCGAAGGTAGTCCCGGAAATTCCGTCGTCCACATATTCACCGATCACTTCAAAGCCTTTTTCCTTTGCGTGATACCTTAACATCTGCAACTGGTTGGTAATGCTGTTGCTTTCCTTATCAGCATCCCCGTCATCTTTGGATAAACGTGCATATAATCTAACTGGAAGTTTTGTCTGCTGTTTTAACATTTCTGCTCCTTTCCAACAGCAAACAAACTACTCTGTACTCTATGATTATACCATGTTTCCAAACTTTTTTCAGCCATTTGCTGCGTTATTTTTTCGGCTAACCGGCACTGTTTTCCTGCTCAATTTCCTTTTGTATCAGTCTTTTTATCAAATGCTGCAACTGGACCGTTCCAGAAAAAGTTGCGGTTACATAAAATGTCGTGTTCCCGATCTGGATCGTGTCTGACTGTTTTTGGTTCTCCATGTTCCACCTCATTTCCGGGTAACAAAAAAGCACCATCACTGGCGCTTTCCTGTCATTTTACATTTATAACTTTCCGCGAATACTCCCTGCCCTGCAGGTCAAGCTCCGCATAGACCATATTGTTGTCGTTAAGTTCTGTCTGGCCCGTCTGAATACAGGCTGTATCAAGTATCCGGTTTATCCATTTTCCTTTTTCCGTATCAGGGCTTTCGTGGATATGCCCGTGCAAGGAGAGCAGCGGCTGTTTCTCTTTCAGGAAATCATAAATATCCACAGAGCCTATGTCCAAATCCTGATACAAAAGCTGCCCCAGCCTCAATCCGGCAGGAGGCATGTGCATCACATAGACTGTCTGCCTGGGATTTTCCGGTTCCGGCAAATCTTTCAGAATATCACACATAAGCGGAAGTTCTGTCCTTGAATACTCCAGCCAGTTATATATCCTGTCATAGCCGTATTCATTGGAAATGCCGGCGACAGGGCTTAGCTGCCTCTGCGGGATATAATGCGTTTCTGTGACAACTCTGTCCTTGCACCCGAAAGGATGGTCTAAAATATGATTCATTCCAATAAACTCATATTCACCGACATGGACCTTTTTACCGGCTATATTATGGATATTTCCAAATTCCCTACAGACTGCATCAAACAGTCCATCTACCGACAGAAGATCGTCGTTCCCAAGTATGGCGAGATATGTAATGCCGTGCTTTTCAAGTTCCGAAAAATAATCCCTTAAAAATCCATTGATAAACGAAGGCTGCTCCAGATGTCTTTCGCCGAGTTTAGGAAGCATATCCCCGCCATTCACAATGACACCGATATTTTTCTTAATGGCAATGTCCAGCGTTTTACTGTATTTGTTCTTGTCTCCATGCAAATCTGTAACATATAATATTTTCATGCTGCATACCGCCTCTTGTACTAATTTCAAAAATCTATCTTTCTGATTATACCATATCATGGGATAACTTTCAGCGCGTTACTTTGTCTTTTGTCGAAGATACTTTGTATTGATACCCCCTTTCCGTGATTTCCATATTCCTTCATCAAAACCACATGAATAGGTCGGACCTGCGCCCATACAGTCACAGACCCGGCCCATTGTATCTGATTTCGATTAGCTGCCGTATTTGCCACGCCCCCCCGGCAAGCTCTGATTTACCAGAGCGGGGCTGTTACAGGCTGCGGATAGCGTCACCGCATCATAGCCCCGCATACGCCGCCGCTTTGCCAGAGCTGGCGCACGCCGCAGGAACTCTCCCCAAGTCTTTAGGGAGCCGTGAAGAAGTACCATTGTGATCTGTGCCGTCGTCGCGTCCGGCCTGCCACAGCCGGTTGCGTGGGTTGCGTTTATCGCTCGGACAGCCTGGATTCATCACCTCCTTAGGCTGCCTGTCGCCGCGCCGCCCCATCTGCCGCTCGGAACACAGAATGAAGTACCTGTAACAGCGTATATTCGGTTGTCAAGGAGCAAGCGAGGGGCGTGGCAGTTATGACAGTTTTTCAGTTGGGGCGGGCCGGAGCGTATGCTGCGACCACACCCGTCAGGCTTGTCCCGCCAGATAAATATGTCCCTCTATTATTCATTTCATTTTTGAGGGTTATTTTCGGGGGCTGGATCAAATTTCTTCCAGAATTTTTTTCAGACGCCGGAGCCCGCGCTGGATTCCTTCATGCACAGAGCTGACGCCGGAACCCTCGCTCTTTGCAATTTCCGAAAGGCTCATGCCGAGCAGGAAATGCGAAGTGATCCGGTTTCGCTGTTTCTCCGGCAGGGAAGCAAGCGCCTGATACAGCCTGGCATTTTCCTCCTGCTGTTCAAGAATTTCGGCCGGTGTCAGGACGATTACCAGCGCATCACGCTCCACGCTGGTATCATAGTCAAGAGAAAAATATGCCTTATGACGGTATGTACGCAGGATATAGGCGGCTTCAGCCAGCTTATATTCTCGGAGCAGATTAGCCACCTCGTCCGGCACTTCAACAATAACGTCCTGTGTATAAAACGGGTAGTAATCCCGCAGGTTGATTTCTTTCATGGGTAATTCCTCCAATTTCGATTTTTTTAGTTGATAGGCAAAATCGAAATCAGAGGGTGGGGAGCGGCAGTGCGGACAACCCTTGTTGTAACAGCCGCTTATATATGAAATACGCGCCCATAGAAGAATGGGCGCGCAGGAAGGTGTATGATATAAAACTATTGTAAATTCGGCCAAACTTAAAAACGCCGCAATCCACACCACATGGATTACGGCGCATAAAGCTCTATATGTAAAATAACCATTCTGGTGAAAATTCCCCTTTGGCAGCATTTATCAGCCCTCCCCGAAAAGGAAGCGCAGAAGGCTTATCCCTCGTCAGCCTCCTTTTGTGGAGATTATACAGGGGCAAATTCTATGTTCTTTCCTGAAACATCATAGTTTTGGTAAGGCTTATATAAAATGTGTTTTGAGGTAATCACGGTCTCGAACAGATTTTACAAAAGAGCCCATATTATAATAAAGACCACAAGACAAATAAAATTGTCTCATGGCCTTTATCACAATACTTCAAATTTATAACCAACGCCAATAACACTTTTGATGTAGTCCGGGGAATCAGATGTAGTTTTCAGTTTCCTCCGCAGATTACTCACATGGTTATTGACTGCTTTTCGGGAATAGAGCGAATAATCCTCATTCCAGACCAATTCCATAATCAGTTCATAAGTAAATACCCGCTTCGGGTGAGTAATCAGCAAAGCAAGAATGTCAAATTCCTTAGCCGTTAATTTGATTTCCTGCTCGCCAATATATACAAGTCGTTGTTCCTGGCAGAAGTATAAATCACCCATGCGAATCTCTGTAAACGGTTCATCAATAACTGTCTGCCCTCTATAAGTTTCAGGAATGGTGCATGGGCTGTCGGTCCGATTATTTTGTTGTTTTTGGGAATTGAGAAGATAGCTTACCAATTCTTGACGCTGACGGGAGCTTAACAGCATGAGCAGTTTTTCTGCAATTTTGCCGCCCGGTTCGGATATATCAAATACAGCTAATTTCCCATGTTATCACCTCCTGTATTGACTCACAGGTTCATCGACTCTGCGTCTGCGCGTCTGGCTCTTTTCAATTCGATTCATCAATGACTTCTCCCCTTGTTGCCTGATTGAATGAGCGTTTTTCGCTCCCATTTTTTACTCATGAAATAGAGTAAACCTACAATAGCGGGCAGGACTGGCGAAAGCGCCTGACCGTAATAAATGCCGGGGAACCCCATATTAAGTGCAAAAGCCAAGATCCAACTCATAGGTAGACGCACGATAACTGCGTCCAGTAAAGCGTTAATCATAGCGACATTTGCCGCACCGACACCAATGGCAAAGGAATCCAAAGTGTACATAGCGGCATAAATCAAACTATTGAAACCGCAACAGATACGCAAATAATAAACACCATCATTTACTACTTCTGGGCTGGTACTACCGAAAAGCAAAATCAATGGTTTTGCAAAAATCTGTATGCTAATTACGACAACGAGCGTTACGGCGACATTCATCAACAAACTAATTTTTACCACCTTTCGGATGCGTTTGACTTGTCCAGCCCCCATACACTGACCGACCATCGCCGTTACTGCCTGTCCAATAGCCCAGCAGGGCATACCGGCAAATGTGTTGATTTGCAGTCCTACATTAAATGCAGCAGATACTGCAGTACCAAACTGATTGAGCATTCCCGTCACAAGCAGATAGGCTGTGTTTACCACGACCATCTGGATGGCTGTAGGCAGACCGACTTTCAAAATGGCGGTCAGCTTATCCCATTGAAACATAAATTTCCTTTGAGTTTCCATAGAAAAAAATATCTTATGTCGCTTCAAATAGAATAGAGAAATCACAAAGGAAATTCCTTGTGCAGTAATTGTTGCACAAGCCGCTCCTGCTGTTCCCATTCCAAAAGGCCCCACCAAAATAATGTCTAAAACGACATTGATGATGGTAGCAATTCCCACAAAGTAGAGGGGAGATTTAGAATCCCCCAATCCTTTTAGCACAGAGCAGACCGCATTATATCCAAAGACGAACACAGTCCCACAGCAAATGATTTTCATATAGCCGCAGGCATCTTGATATGTGTCTGCTGGAACATTTAACATCTTGAATAAAGGCTGGTAGGTTGCCAAACTCACAATAGTCACAAGCAGAGAAGATACCAGTGAAAGCAAGGCCAGCATCTGAAAGGACTCCGCCTGCCCCTTTTTATCGTCTGCCCCCTTATACTGAGCAATCAACACGGCTCCGCCCATCGTCATACCAATACAAATTGAATTGATGATATAGCACAATTTAGAAGCGTTACCAATGGCCGCAAGGCCTGTATCGCCTACAATTCGGCCGACTACAAGCATATCTACTACATTGTAAAATGATTGCAGTATATTTGCTAAAAGCAACGGGAAAGCGAAAACGACCAGTTTTTTCGGCACACTCCCGGTCAACAAACTATGTTCTTCAGTCATATCTATTTCCTCCAAAAGAAAAAGGGTACACTACATCGTGCACCCTTTGCATAGTCACTTATAAATAAGCAAAACAAAAGGCCACAAACAAAACATTGTCTGTGGCCTAAACAGTCAATTATCGATTGTTGATTTGATAAAAGGGTATAAAAAGCAAAGACAGTCTTATATCTGCCTTAGCCTTTCCACTTTATAAATCAACTTTCAGAAAAGGCTCCGCACAATGTTTCATAGTATAAACTTGTGTGGAGCTGAATCCAATACAAAACTTCCCGAACAACATCGTGTTCACCTCTCTCATGTTTACTGTAATAAATTATACGTAATTTGCACTCTATTGTCAAGTCAAGCCTTATAGGCAGATACTTCTGATCTTGACGATTACCCGCATTAAGCGAAGCAGATAGATATCGGCAACCACACCTCAGCTACATCCAACTACCAGCCAATTTCATGGTCAATATTACGGCATTTCAAATTTATAACCAACCAAAAATTATCTCATTTCAGGCCGGAGAATGACTCGTCTGAACAGGAACATGGTCGCACCGAAATAGGTCAGGTATATAGCGCAGAACAGCAGGATTGTGACCAGACCATAGAACAGCACCAGTCCTTCCTGCAAAATTGCTTCCCCGAAAAAGGACTGCGTCCCCACAATCAGTAGAACTGTAAGAACGATAGGAAAAAATAGAGGGATTAGGAATACGGTAGACAGTTCCTTGCGGATGAGGGAAGCCTGCCTGTGGCCTGATACACCCAGCCGGTCAATCACCGCGTAATTTTTCTGGTTCCGGTCGATGGCGGAAAGCTGCTCAAAGGCCAGCACTGAACAGGAGAGAATGATAAAAATAACGCTCAGATACAAGCCGCAGAAAGAAAGTGTCGTGAATCCGGTCAGTGAATTGGCAACGCCCCACGCCTTTACTGTTACCCCCATCGTCACCCGTTCCGGCAAATCCTGTCCAAGCTGGATGTCAGGCTGCCATTTACCGCTGTTCAGGAATTGCTTGAGTTCGTTTTTCAGTTCCGGGTATCCGCTATCCTCAAGTTTCATCACCAGACGGATTTTCTCCCCGGACAGCCGGGAAGCCACTTCATCTGGCAGAACCAGAACATATCCCTTTGTTCCGGCCATTTGATACTGCTCCATTGGCTCTGTCAGGATCAGCATTTCCGCAGGGGTCAAAGTCCGGCCGTTTAGTGTAATCTCCGGCTGCTGTTCCAATCTCTGCTGAATGCCGTCCATATAGTTCCATGTATCACAGTGAATCAAAAATTCATTGTCGCTCATGGAAACAGGCGAAAGCCCCAGAATCTCTCGGAGGTGATTGTAGTCAGACAAGGCCAAGGCTTCAATGGCTTCATTCGGAACCGCATACAGGTAATAGGTTACGCTGTCCTCTGCCTCGCAGCGTTCCTCCACAAAGGAACGGACGGAATCCATGCTGTTCTTGGTTAAGGGCGCGTCAATGGCAACACCGGCATCATAGGGGTAATACGCCTCCATGTTGGCCTTATAGCCCGCACCCATTGTCAATCCCACAAACATGGTCGCAAGCGAAACGGTCAGCAGGATCGCCACAACAGCCATTGTCCGTCCTGAAGATTGGATGCGCCTGCCGATCTGTCCCAAGAAAAATAGATTTTCTCCCCGATACTTCCGGCGCGGGTTTCTTTTTGCCAGTTGGTAGAGCAACACAGGAACCTTCCGGTGCAGCTCATAAACGCCTGCAAGAATCAGCAGACAAGCCCCGCTCCAATACAGCATCGCTTCATTGGTCTGAATGTGCAGCGCCTTTTCCAGCAGAATTACGCCCGCCACCATAGCGGCAAGGGAGAGCAGACCGGTCAGAACGATCCGATATAAGGGCTGGTATCCAACTTCCTCATTCTTCTGGTTGTCGTAAAGCAGTTCAATCACTTTCCGGCGCCGGATGACCTTTGCCGCACGAAGCATACTGAATCCATACATCAGGACGAAAAAGAAAAGGGTCATCCCCAACGCACGGAGAGAGAACAAGACCTGATAATGATGCGGAACTTCAAAAATATTTTGAACTACCTGATTCAATAACCCGGACAGTCCGGTTCCAAGCAGCAAACCCAGCAAAAAGGCGGCTCCGCCAATCATGCTGTTTTCCACCAGAAATAGGTTTCGGACGGTTTTCACCTCCATACCCATCAGTTCATAAGCGGCAAACTCTTTTTTCCGCTGGCTTAGCATGAACCGGATAGCATATCCAACGACAAATGAGGAAAGCATCGCAACCAACACCGACAGCATCAGGATACCAGAGGTGAGCATCGACATATTTTCCGTCATGGCAAGAATATCTGGGGAGAATCCCAGCGCCAGGAAGGAGTACATCAACGACGCAGTCAGGGTAAGCGTCACAAAGTAGATGATATAATCCCGTAGGCTCTTACGAATATTCCGAAAAGCAAGTTTAGAGTACATCGTTCACGCCCCCTCCCATCATGGTGAGGACATCTAAAATTTTGTTAAAGAAAGTCCTGCGTGAATCGTTGCCTTTGAGAGTTTCCGTGAAGATTGCACCGTCCTGTAAAAAGAGAATACGGTTTGCGTAGCTTGCGGAAAAGGCATCATGCGTTACCATTAGAATGGTTGCCCCCAGCGTTTCATTGATGCTCTGGATGATAGAGAGCAACATCTGGGACGAGTGGCTGTCTAGAGCGCCAGTGGGTTCGTCCGCCAAAATCAGCTTGGGGTTGTTGATGATGGCTCTGGCACAGGCGCACCGTTGCTTCTGGCCGCCGGACACCTGATAGGGGTATTTGTCCAGAATATCCGTGATGTTCAGCTTTCCGGTCATTTCCCGCACCCGGCCGTCGATCTCGCCTGCGGGGATCTTGTTGATGGTAAGTGCCAAGGCAATGTTTTCGGAGATGGTCAGGGTATCCAGCAGGTTAAAATCCTGAAACACAAAGCCCAGGTTTTTCCGACGGAACCGGGCAATCTGCTTTTCATTGATTTCGGTCACATCGGTTCCATCCAGATAGATATGTCCCGCGCTGACCGTATCAATGGTGGAAATGCAGTTGAGCAGGGTGGTCTTACCGGAACCGGATGCACCCATGATCCCCACAAATTCCCCCTCCTGAACGGAAAAGCTGATGTCCTGAATCGCTTTTGTAACATTCTCGCCGTTTCCGTAATACTTCTGGATATGCTCCAGTTTCAAAACCTCGTTCATATAGTTAGACCTCCTTCAATCATTCATAGCTTAATAGCGACACCTCCATTCAAAAAGAGCCAATAACCACAAGGAATCAGACCTTGTGAGTTATCGGCTCTGCGGCTGTGCGTCTGGCGCTTTGATAACAGTTATATGAAATTGTTCAATATCAATCAGACACTCGCTTTTGCATTTGGGACAAAAGAGAGGAAAATTTTTTAAGATGGTATCTTCCCGGATTTTGTCGCGTGTTTTATTTCCACAGATGGGACAACGGATGAACTCGGTTTTCTCCATACCCGTCATTTTGCATCCCGATCCTTATCTTTCTGCTTCTTTTCTTCCCGATATTTTCGGATCAGCTTGTTACGGACAGGGATACCAATGCCAATCAGAAGAACTACCGCTAAAATTGTGAAATCCATATTGCTCACCTCACATTTCCTTGTTTTCCATAATCCGAATGGAGAACCAGATCGACACAGCGTACATGACAACGACGAGTACAAGCACAAGGCCGATCAGCAGTACCGGGGAACTTACAACCGTCGTCACAATGGGATTGTCTGCGGGCATCTTGGGTAGGAAAAACAAGGTCGCCAAAAATCCAGCCACCGGAATATACATGAACACACGGCCTTTGATGGCTCCATATTTGTAATAGCCCGGAATTTGAAATACGGTATAAAGGGCGAACAGGAACAGGCCGCCGATGGCTGCGCTAATCATATCAAGTGTCCCAACACTTTCACCCATTGCCCGCAGCACAAGCGGCTGTGTGATAAGAGAAACCACTAGGGCCAGTGCGCCCAGTGCAAGAACAAAGAGATACCGGCCTGTCACCATTTCGCTTTTCTTGATGGGTAAAATCCCATACAAACGCTCCATGTTGTTTTTTTCCGTTACCGAGAAAGTGTAGCCTGTGGTCATGGCGATAAAGCACATGGCAAAGGAAACGCCTGTCAGGATGGAACGGTTAATGGCCGCAAAAGCGATAGGGAGAAGCATGGTAAACCCAATCACTTTGATATATGGCTTTACCAGAGAAAAGTCCAATTTTGTGGATTTCAAAATATTATTCATAATCGTCACCTTTCTTGCTTGTAAACACTACAATTTCATCAATGGTGGCAGGCTCAACGGTCAGGTGGGAAAAACCGCTAATATCTTCGGTTTTCATCAGCGCCTCAAATCCCGTAGGAAATGTACGAATACCAGCCGCCTTATTTTTCAGATCATCGGACAGTTCCTCCATTCCACCTTTTACAATGCGGAACATATCTACAAAGTCATCTTTGCTGCCAGTAAAGAACAGCTCGCCATAACTGATGTAGGTAATATAATCGGCCGCACGCTCCAAATCGCCGGTGATATGGGTGGAGAACAAAACACTATGCTCGCCATCTTCAATATACTCTGAAAGAATTTTCAAAAGTTCATCTCTGGAAACCGGGTCAAGTCCACTGGTCGGTTCGTCAAGGATCAGCAGTTTTGCGTCGTATGAAAACGCACAGGCAAGCATTAACTTCATCTGCATACCTTTGGAAAGTTCTTTTACCTTTTTGGTGGGTGCAATGTGAAATTTCCGTAACATATCCGCAAATTTCTGACTGTCCCAATTTGGATAAAATACCGAGATGGATTTTTCAACCTGCGACACTTTCCAATCATCACTGAAATAGTTTGTATCGAAAACAACGCCCAGCTCAGATTTTACTTTTTGTTCTTCTGTGATATTATCCAACCCCATCACGTTAACTGTGCCGCCGGTGCGCTTGAGCATATTCAAAATCAGTTTGATTGTAGTTGTTTTGCCAGAACCATTCGGACCGATCAGCCCCATAATATAGCCCTTTGGCAAAGTAAAGCTGATATTGTGAAGCTGGAAGGAATCAAAAGATTTTGAAAGGTTCGTTACCTCTAAATAATTAGTCATCTGTTTTTACCTCCGTTAAAATGTCCAAAAGGCGATGTAATTCCTCTGTGGATAGATTTGCCATTCTTGCTGCTTTTAATGCTTCGATAAGATTTTTTTCTACTTTGCAAATAAGCTGCTCTTTAATCAGTTCTGAACCAGACCCCATTACGAAACATCCGCGTCCCTGCACATTTTTAACAAAGCCCTCTTGCTCTAATTCTGTGTATGCCTTTGTCACTGTTAAGACACTGATCTTTAAGTCTTTAGCAAGTGTTCTAAGGGAGGGCAAAGTTTCTTCGGCTTGAAGTTCGCCAGATAAAATAGCCGCCTTAATCTGCTGTTTAATCTGTTCGTATATGGGGATATCAGATACATTTGAAATAATCAGTTTCATTCCTGCATCCTCCGTGTGTTTTAACTGTTATGCTGTTATACATAACACTATAACATACGGAAAGCTAAAATGTCAATACCTGAGGATAAACTACCGGTTATACCAAAGATCAGATTATCCCGAATATTTCATAGAAAGCCAGTAACAAAGGCATTTCTTAAAAAATATTCGGGATAACTTTTTAGACATTTACATTGTCAATTTCCTATAATTTCTATTTTGGGAAAAATAATTCGGGATAATTTTCCCTTACAGCACAAGCTGTAAATTCTCCCTAATGTCCCTTCACCACCTACCATATCTAATAAAGGCCACAGGGCAAGCAGAATCTTACCTTGCGACCTTTGTTACGGCACTTCAAATTTATAACCAATGCTGACAACACTTTTAATGTAGTTCGGGGAATCCTGCGTAGTTTTCAGTTTCCTCCGCAGATTACTCACATGGTTATTGACGGCTTTACGGGAATAGTAGGAATAATCCTCATTCCAGACCAATTCCATAATCAACTCATAGGTAAATACCCGCTTTGGGTGGGTGATCAACAAAGCAAGAATATCAAATTCCTTAGCAGTTAATTCGATTTCCTGCTCGCCAATATATACAAGTCGCTGCTCTTGGCAGAAGTATAAATCACCCATGCGAATCTCTGTAAACGGTTCATCAATGACTGTCTGCCCCCTATTAGTTTCGGAAATGGCGAATGGGCTGTCGGCAGGATTCTTCTGTTGCTTTTGAGAATCGAGAAGATAATTTACTAACTCCTGACGCTGACGGGCGCTTAACAACACGAGCAGCTTTTCCGCAATTCTGCCGCCAGATTCAGATATATCAAATACAGCTAATTTCCCATATCGCCACCTCCTTTCCGTCAGCGAGGGTATTTATTCTTTTACCATCAACTAATACTCCTGTTGTGTTCCTGTGCTCTATGCCGAAAGTTCCTTTTAAGCGTTATATAATTTTCTATATTGTTTCGGAGTCACCCTGATATATTTTGTTGAAAAAATTAGTAAATTGTCAACACGGAAAAATGAGATGAGATGAAATAAAACACTACATAAACTCTAATTATCTTCATTAGGGCCTGTCAAATATTGTGTTTTCATTTCCTGTTATGACGGTATACGCTTTCTGAGATTGATAAGGCTAAATACATCATCCATAATTCCTCTATCCTTTACATCCAGCATCAACCATTTCTGTCCATTACCGGTTTTCGTGTTTTTGAATACTGTCTGCACATAGTCGGAACATTGTGGCATAAGAAGTTCTGCCTCCATAAGTTCATGACTTCCTAAAACCACGAGAGCGATAAAATAGCCTTGCATTGGATAGAGCGTACAAAGTGACTTTCCACCTTTTTTATACTTAATATTCCAGCCTGCCTGCATGGAACAACGGCTGTATTCCATGCAGGGCCTGGTCCGATAGGTGAACTGGATACGGTTATTAAAGTCTATCCATAACGGATTGTTAATGTATTTCGTGACTTGCTCCAACGATGGAGGTTGTTCATTTGAATATAGCGCATTCCAATCCATCATAAATTCCTCCTTAGCATTTATTTTCCAGCGGCAGAGGCTTAACCCAAATTTCCATACAAGCCATACCCTCTAAGTCACGATAATACTTTTCTGCCGAAAAAGGCTCCGTGGTTAAGTTGTGATGAGGCAACCATATACCAAAAAGGTATTTGCTGGCCTGGTCTAAAGCAACCGTCACCAAATCCTCAAAATTCTCTGCTTCGACTCTGCAAACAATATATTCTCCTGCCGCGAGTTCTCTCTTAACAAACCCATCCTGCAGCCGATCCGGAATATTTTGAACAAGGCCGCCTGCAAAATAAGTGAAAAGGTTTTGTGAAGTACCTTCCGTATGGGACATTCCCATTTCTACAGTAGTATTTAGATTGGCTTCGATTGAAGCCTTCTCCATGTGATAACGCTTCCAAAGCTGTCCTGGCACATCTACACCTGTGCTTTCACCAATCGGTATTTGTTCAGAAATGCGAACTTCCGTTTCCAAGCCGAGGTAAATTTCCGGTTTTTCCAATGTCTTTCTCTGGATCTCCAAGACGATATCTCCTACCACCAGCGGAACCCCTTCGTCTACTAAAACATAATTCATAGAAACTTCCGGCTTGTCGAATGTATTGAGCATCGGTAAATCCCTCCTGTAGCTTTCAGGCGTAATCCCATACGTTTCCTTGAAAGCCCGTGTAAAATTCGCATGGCTTGAAAAGCCATAGTCCAAAGCAACGTCAAGAATCCTCTGTTCGGTACTTTTCAGATTTTCAATAACCTTTGCCAGACGGCGGAGCTTCACATATTCCTGAACCGGTTTATTTACCAGCCGCTTGAACAAGCGCTGAAAATAAAAGGTGGACAGACCGACAGTATTTGCCAGTTCTTCCGTTGAAATTTCTTTTGTCAGGTGTTCCTCGATAAAAGTCAAGGATTGTTCGATTGCTTCATATGCGTGCATTGCGGCACCTCCTATATTTGATGTTCAAATTATATCATTTTATTTTTTGCCGGGCTTTTCACGCAATGCGCTTTTTGATTAGGAAAATGCACTTTGTAAAATACAAACCTTAAACCACCTCAATTCGTAAAGAAATAATGTGTGTTACTTATTAACTGTTTCTGCTAATTTTTTTATTTCACTCTCGTTTATTTCTGGTTCAGTAAATCCCTCATTAAAGCCGTCAATCTTTTTCAAAGAATGAAACAATTTTCTATATAGAACATTCATTTTTTCGTAGTCCATCTTGCCGCCGACTGAGGTTACATAGGAAGCATGGTTTATTAGCTCTATTGGGTAAAGTGTTTCAAAAAATCCCTCTGTATCTTTCGGGGTATAGCAACAAACGAACAATCCAATCTTCATGTGTAATAGCTGTTTTAGATTGCGTTTACAAAATTGCGTAATTTCTTTTTGGATTTTACCCATATACACAGAACCACCAATAAAAACAGCGTCATATTGAGACAGATTGATTTTATCTGCTTTTGCTGAAAGTATGTTTACTTCACCATGAAGATAAGTCTTTAGGATTTCTGCGCATTCTTTTGTACAGCCGTATTTTGTGGCGTACACGATTGCAGTTTTCATTAAATTGCCTCCTTACGGTAAATCATGTCAAACTGTTCTATATGTTTTCCCAATATTTCTTTTGCCTCTTTTTCCTTTTCAGCAATGCCGTCATATTTATTTAGCAAAAGAAAAATCGGCGAAAAGAATTGTAATGCCATGACTTCGGGACTGGCTTGCCGCATGAAGCCTTGTTTTATCATTTCTTCAAATAGTCTAGCTTGATACGAAATAGCAGTATCAATATAAACTTCTCGATAGATGCGGTCTATTTCCTCATTTTTGTATTTCTCAATGGAAAGCATTTTACGAAACTGTGAGGCATAGGGGTCTTTCAAGTAAAAATGAAAAATCTCACTACTAATTTTTTTCAAAACCTCGTTGCCACCCGTTGCGTATTCCCTTGCCATTTCTCGCAATTCGCCATTTGGAAGCTGAAAAGAAGTAGCCGCATCCCTAAAACGTGATTGCATTGTGTCTACCAACGTATCAAAGATTTCTTGCTTGCTTTTGTAATGCTTGTATAAAGAGCTTTGCTTAATTCCGACTTCTGCCGCAATGTCACGCACTGTTACACCGTCATAGCCTTTATCAGCAAACAGCTTTAGTGATTCAAATAAAATGGTTTCTTTCGTATTTCTTTTCGCCATGCCAATACCTCACTTACATATAATCAAAACGAGTAGGAACAGAATTGTAAAGCCATATACGAGAACCCTCAATAAATGCAATTTGAACAATACTCACAACAGCAATAATGAAAAAAATATTTTGCCTGTATGCCGGTTTGAAGATTGATATTATCCCAAGCACCCATATAATCACACTTGCCACCCAAAAGACAATGGATTGAATGCTGCTAACGGAAAACAGCCCCATTCCTACACTGCCATCAGTAGCATAGATAATAGAGTTGGAATACAGATCGCGGACGTTCGTAAAATACCACAACGTACCGTGAAGCAGGATAAAGAGTAGAATAATCATACCCCATTTTTGGATTGCCGCTCGGTTTAAATATCTCCATATTATATAGCCGAGATTTGCCCCCAGCAAAAGCGTACTGATAATTGCAACGCTGTTCCCAAAGTACAGTTTTAACATAGTCTTAAACTCCTTCCTGTTTGGCTACCGTTTGTTCTCTTTTTATTTTAGCTACTTTTTGTTCGCCTGTCAAGTCCTTTGCAGAGATTATAGAAAACTCCTTGTGGATATATGCTCTATTCATGTCAATAATATAAGTGCCGCTAATGCGATTCAGACAATAGCTATTTTCACTTTACGGCGGTCTTGATTTGTTCAAAACCGCCGTAAAAATCAGAACATGGGATAAAAGCTGCCGGACAGCGGCTTTTTTTCTTTTGCCGTCGTCCGGCAGATTGGGGCTATATGGTTTCAGTTCTTTCGGAAAAAGCGTTCGCAGTGCCAATAAGGGGGTAGCCCCTTATCGGTGATTTCAATATAATCAGCTTTAGTCATACCGTACAAATAGTAATCGCAGTATGTGTTTACCATTTTACCCTCACGGATAAGTCCCTCACGCTTGAAGCCTGCTTTTTCCAAGGTTTTATACGATGCAATATTTTGTACATGAACATCAGCCCATAAACGCTGTAATTCCGTTTCTTCAAAGCAGAAGATAGCTACTCTCGCCAGTGCTTCTGTCATAAGTCTATTACCTTGATAGGCAGGGGAAAGGCGAAATGCCACTTTTGCCATGCGGTCATTCTCAATGAGATACACCCACATATCGCCAATAACTTTATGATCCTGTTGGTGGACAACACCCCAATGAAAACTTTTCGTAGGTTTCTCTGGCTTTTGGAAAAGCAATTCTGGATTTAAGTCGCTTTTTCCGGGACGTTTGCCCCAATACTGATAAACGGAGCTGTCTCCCAGCCATTCTTTCAAATCCGCAACATCTTCTTTTCGCAGAGGGCGCAGGATAAGCTGCTCCGTTTTAAGAATAGGTTTATCCTGAACAAAATCCTGTAATTTCATAAGCGCCCCCTTAAAAGTTGAACACCTGTCCCCAATCGAAACAGCCGGACGCTTCTGTACTTTTCGGCCATTCGCTGCACCATACGGGAACACCGGGCGTTTCTACCCTGTCAAAACTCGGCGTGTAGGGCTTGATGTCAAGTACGGGTGTATTGTCGTTTGCGTCAATGAATGTAACACGAATCATGCCGTTGGTGAAATCAATGTTGATAATTTCGGACGCTGTTAATGCAATAGGGTTCGGACGTGCAGGAGATCGTGTTGCAAATACACCCATGACTTCGGGTGCGCCTTCATAGGGCTGTTCTGTCTGTAATTCATTTCGGTCTGCATCGTTGTCGCAATCGCTGAACCACCAGAGGACATTGATGTGGCTGAAGCCCTCTAAGGCTTGCAGTCCAGGAATGTACTCCGGTTCTAACTGAATAAATGTGCCGGTTTCATCATTCTTTACTTTGCCAATGGCTTTTAATTGATAAGTCATATTTTCCCTCCTTGCTATGTTGGTAAAACCAGTATAAGACCTCACATCATGTGAGATGCAACAGGGAAAAATAAAAAATGCCCTGCATTTTTCA
>ERZ808041.236-NODE-236-length-53508-cov-13.999794_pt1 | contig 53508 bp, 37 predicted proteins | sample MGYA00380192_ERZ808041 | MGnify/ENA primary metagenome ERZ808041 (study PRJEB31490, sample SAMN06133412) | mouse gut metagenome | isolation source: Z1_1 | host: mice | place: China: Chengdu | collected 2015-05 ...
TCAATGAAGGGTTTAATGCAGACTGCGGCAGTCTTACAGTAGTTGGCGATCTGTTGGTGGGAAATGCTGATGTTGTACAGATCTTTGAGGGCCTGTGAGGTTTTACGTAGGGAGAGGCCAAGGTTGACATGGAGGGTCAGACACAGGGACATGACATGTGAGCTGTGCTTGCTGAATTTCAGAGAGGAAGCGTTTTTGGGAAGGGTAAGCAGGTCCATACTGAAAAAATCTATTGTGAATTCACGATAGATGTAGTGCAGCTTATACTTATTTTTTCCGTAGTGTTCGTCCAGGTCTTGTTTATCAACCTTTTTAAGGTTGTGGAGATAGTATGGGCATTGGGGATTGACACATTTGTGAATGATAAAATGTTTACGTTCCTTTTTGGGAACAAGGGCATTGCTACAGTGTGGACAGCGGAGCTTTACAGAAGAAAAACGACTATCAGTGGGGGAAAAACGGGCATCACAGACTTTGCATAGGAGCTGTCTTTTGGAGCCATTGTTCCTATATAAAAAAGGCTTAGGTGCATTGCAGCGTGGGCAGGTACAGTCATCGGGGATATCACATTGCGAGCGTCGGTTGACAGGACGGATCTTTTTACCATAACGTTGCTCGAAATAAGGTATGAGCTCCTTGTAAGTCCATTCCTGACGGAAGTCAGTAACGAGGGGAAGAGCATCAACTTTAAATTTTTGATATTTAGGGGAGTGGGAATCATCAAAAGCCCGCTGTTTAAGAGGGACATATCTGCAAATAAAGCTGACTAGCCAGTGGTTTTGTTGATAAAGGGATTGAATTAAAAAGAGTAAATAGGAAATAATATCCATAAGCAGTGATTTTCCTTTCAGTGTTTGTGGTTTGGTAATAGTATTAACACAAAAAAGGGAGGTCATTGCTTTTTCTTTTGAAAAAGTGGTGAAATTCTTGAATTTATAAGGTTTTTAACAAAAAAACATGGTGGTAGACTTGACACTACCTTATAGAAAAAGGAGACGCAAATTATGATACGAAAAAAGTTATATGAAAAAAAGATAATGAGTATTCTTCTAGCAGCATCTATGACCTTCAGTCTAGCAGCGTGCGGAGGTAAAGGGGATACGCCACAGCAGCCAGCATCACAGGAACAACCGGTTCAGACAGAGGCAAATTCAGAAGCAGCGCCCGCGCCAGAGACAGAAGCGCCGCCAGCAGTACCAGAGACAGCAAAGTATACTGTGACTGAGGAAAATGAGAATAAAGAGCTTACGATGACGCGCCAGCCAGAGTCTTCTTATTGGTTTCCAGCACAGTTGTTGGAGTGGAAGGCTGCGGAAGATGAGGATTTGATTTTTAATGTGAGTACTGTACCACTTGCAGAGCGCGCGGATATTGCATCTCTTGAGACAGTGAATGACACGCAAAATAAAGATACAAAGTTAATGTCAATCTCTATTATGAATGGCAGTACCAGCGGCAATTCTCCGCATGGACTAAACAAGGTGAATGCAAATACCTTTACATACTGGCAGTATGTTGATACGTTGGTGTATTGGGGTGGATCTTCTGGTGAGGGACTGATCGTTGCTCCCAGCCCAGATGTGGTGGACGCTGGACACAAAAATGGTGTGAAGGTGATTGGCACGGTATTTATGCCACAGGCAGCACATGGCGGAAAGATGGAGTGGCTTGACGACTTGCTGCAACAGACAGAAGATGGAAGCTATCCAGTTGTGGATAAATTGATTGAGGTGGCAAATACGTATGGATTTGACGGGTGGTTTATCAATCAGGAGACAGAAGGAACAGATGACGCACCATTGACAAAAGAACATGCGGATCTGATGCAGGGATTTCTTGCTTATTACAAAGAGAAGGCACCAGATTTAGAACTGGTGTACTATGATTCTATGACAGTGGATGGCGAGATGGACTGGCAGAATGCACTGACAGAGAAAAATGCGGCATATTTGAAGTCGGATGAAGGTGCTGATGTGGCGGATTCCATGTTCTTAAATTTCTGGTGGACAACAGATACGCTTGCGCCGGAAGAATTGTTAAAGACTTCCTCAGAACTGGCAGCAGAGAAGGAGATTGACCCATATGATTTGTATGCAGGCGTCGACATACAGAGCAATGGATACGACACGCCAATCAAGTGGAATCTATTTGAAAATCCTGACGGTGGAACGTATACTTCGCTGGGGCTTTACTGTCCTAGCTGGGCATATTTTTCTTCGGATATAATACAAGATTTCTGGAAAAAGGAGAATAAGTTGTGGGTGAATGGAGCGGGGGACCCTTCCGCAGATGTGAGTGCAAGCGAGGATACAGACTGGAAAGGAATATCAACTTATATTGTGGAGCGTACCGCACTGACAGAACTTCCATTTGTGACAAATTTCTCTACAGGAAACGGTTATGGTTTCTATAAAAATGGAGAATTGATTAGTATGCTTGACTGGAATAACCGTAGTATCTCGGATGTGCTTCCAACCTATCGTTACATTATTGAAGATGGCGAGGGCAATAAACTGGCAGCGGACCTTGACGTGGGTGATGCATATTATGGCGGCAACAGCATGATTTTGCGCGGTACAGTAAAACAGGGTGTGCCGTCCACAATCAAAATGTACAGTGCAGATATGCCGGTCTCTGACAAAATGACTTTTACAACAACCGCCAGAGCAAAGGGTGCAGAGATTGCACTGGATGCGGTTCTTACATTAGATGACGGTTCTGAGTTGGTACTTGAGGGTGACAAAAAGGTTGTAGATGAATGGACAACTGTCAATTATCAGACCGCTGAACTTGCAGGAAAAACAATAAAAGCCATTTCCTACAGATTGACATCAGATGCGGACAGCGGTTCTTTACAGTTCCGTTTTGGAAATATCACAATGATTGAGGCAGATACAGTGCAGACAGCAACTGTCAGCAATGTACAGGTACTTGATAGTGAGTTTGATGAGGATGGAATGTATGCAGGCGTGCGTCTCTCATGGGACAGCGATATTGCGTCAGATTATTATGAGGTATATCGCGTGAATCAAGATCAGTCAAAATCGTTGCTAGGTGTATCTAACACAGACAGTTTTTATATCAACACATTGCCGCGTACAGACGACACAAACAAGTCTACATTTGAGGTAATTCCTGTAAATGCGTTGTTGGCAGAAGGTACTGGCGCGACTGTGACAATGGATTGGCCGGACAACAGCATTCCAAAGGCAGCATTTACAGCAGATATCACACTGGCAGCACCAGGAGAGACAATTACATTTGAGAGTCTGTGCTCACAGAATACGCAGAAGGTAACTTGGACATTAACTGGATCCGATACAGAAACCGCAGAGGGGAACAGTGTGTCTGTGACTTATCCAGAAGAGGGTGTTTATGCAGTTTCTATTAAGGCAGAAAATGAGTCTGGCAGCAGCGATGCATCTAAGGAAGGTTACATTGTTATTACAGAGAAGGCTTCAGAAGGGCTAGTATTGCTCTCGCAGGGAGCTGGCACAGAAGCGGATGCTTATGTCAATGAAAATGAGGCACCACAGTTTGCAGTGGACGGTGATTACACAAAGAAATGGTGTGCAACAGGAAGTGCACCGCATGAGATTACATTGGATCTCGGTGCTGTAAAGACTGTCAGTGCAGTGGATGTTTACCATGCAGAGGCAGGTGGTGAAAGTGCAGATATGAACACGAAATCTTACGCAATTTTAACCAGCGAAGATGGCGCATCTTTTGAGGAAGTGCGCAGTGTAACTAGAAATACAGCGGGAACGACTCATGATGCGTTTGCGCCAGTTAAGGCACAGTTTGTCAAACTTGTGGTAAATAAACCAACGCAGGGAAGTGACAGCGCAGCGCGTATTTATGAGGTAGAAGTTTTTGGGTTAGAGGAAACATTAGAATAGTTTTGTGTCACAGCCCGTTTTTTCGGGCTGTGATAATATAGGGGGATAAGCTATGTCAGACAACAAAAAACGGGTGGTCATTGGAATTGACCTTGGAGGAACTGCTGTAAAAATGGGAATCTTGGATGCATCTTATGAGATTCTGGCACAGACATCAATACCAACAAATGCCCAGCGACCATATGAGGAGGTTATCGCGGATATTGGAAAGAAAGCAGCCGCACTTTTAATCGAAAACGGATATGAGATATCGGATTGTCTGGGTGTCGGTGTGGGGAGTCCAGGCATTATTGACAGCAAGAATGGAATTGTATTATATTCAAATAATATACGCTGGGATCATGTTCCTTTTGCAGAGACATTAAAGAAATATATTCCAGTTCCTGTCTTTATTCAAAATGATGCGAACTGTATGACACTGGGTGAAGTGTTGAAAGGCGCAGCAAAGGGATATAAAAATGCAATTTTTCTGACACTTGGAACCGGAGTTGGTGGTGGAATTGTCATTGATGGAAAGATATTTGAAGGTGGGCATTCTGGTGGTGCGGAGTTGGGACATATCAAGTGTGGTTCTGAGCGGCGCAGATGTACTTGCGGCAGATATGATTGTCTGGAAGCATATGCGTCTGCAACGGCATTGATTGAAGATGCAAAGAAACTTGCAGAGCAGCACCCCGAATCACTTCTGTGGGAATTGTGCGATCACGATTTGAAGACAATGAACGCCAAGATTCCATTTGACGCGGCGGATGCTGGTGACAGTTGCGGCAAAACATTGGTGGAACACTATATTGGTTATTTGGCAGATGGCATTGCGGACCTTGCAAATATTTTTCGGCCAGATATTATTGTGCTTGGCGGCGGTGTGTGCGCACAGGGTGAGAAACTTACAAAACCGCTCAACCAATTTCTACAGGAAAATTGTTTTGGCAATGAAGTTACCTATATTCCGAAGGTTGTGATAGCCCAGAATGGAAATAACGCGGGAATGATTGGAGCGGCAGGTCTTGTGCTTGGCGCTGGTGAATAGTGCTTGTGCGATATATTGGGGCAGAATAAAAATCTAATGCAGGATTCGTTTGCATTGGATTTTTTTCGTTTCTTTTTTCTGCACCAGCCATTTTATGGAATCTATAATAGAGATTGCATTGACAGTGCTTTTTTGGGGTGATATGATAACAATATAGAAAGAACGCACAAATATTTAGATATTTTGATGTATATTTGCTGTATTTTATGTGCAGAATGTATATTTGAAATTGTTTTATATAGCACAATAGAGAGGGAGATTATATGACAAATAGAGAGGCACAGATATTTCAGTGGATAACAGAAAATCCAATGATCTCGCAGGAAGAACTTGCAGCAAAGGCCGGTATTGCTCGTTCATCGGCAGCGGTACATATTTCAAATCTGATGAAAAAAGGTTATATTCTTGGAAAGGGATATGTCACAAGTGGTCCGAGCTATTGTACAGTAATTGGAAGTGCCAATATTGATATTGGAGGAACACCTGAGGAAGCGTTGAGAGAGGGGGATTCTAATTCTGGAAGAGCGATACAGTCCCTTGGCGGCGCAGGAAGAAATATAGCGCACAATTTGAGACTTCTTGGTGTTGGAGTGAAACTGATTACAGCGATTGGTGACGATGTTAATGCGCGCAGTATTATTGAAAGTTGTGAGGAGCTTGGCATAGATATTGCGCATTCCCTAAAGACATCCAGTGAACCCACGCCGATTTATCTGTATATAGCGGACGAAAAAGGGAACATAAAATTTTCTATATCAGATATGCGGATTTATGATAAGCTGACAACGAAATTTATTTCTTCCAAGATGGAACTGTTAAATAAATCGCGTATGGTAGTATTGGATACCAATATACCAGCAGGGACAATCCAATATCTTTGTGACAAATGTAGGGCGCCAGTTTTTGCTTCTGCAGAATCGTGTAAGAGAGCAGAAAAATTGCTTCCAGTTCTTGACAAACTTTGTGTTGTGATGGCAAATGAGGCGGAGGCAGAGGTGTTGAGTGGTATTCGGATTCAAGACAAAGATTCCCTGGAACGGGCAGCGGATATTATTTTAGAAAAAGGTGTGAGAAATGTTTTTATTCTGCCAGAAAAAGGCGGTGTTTACTGTGCTTGTGATGAAGAACAGTTTATGGTGAATAACCTTGGGGGAGAACATGTTCATTGTAATGGATCAGATGATGCGTTTATGGCAGGTGTAGTGCTTGGATATATGAAACATTTAAATATTCGACAAATGGCAAAACTTGGACTGGCAGCCTCAGGCATTACAAGTGAAGGAAAGATGGCAGTGAATCCACAATTGTGTGTTCCTGCGCTTGTGGAGAGAACCAAAATAGTAATTGAGTAGGGAAGAGTTATCTTCCCTACTCAATTTTTACGGAATTGACCAAAACGATCCAAATGGATTAAAGTATCCATTTTCATTTTCTTTTTCTTTGGATTCCTGACGTCGCTGATTAGATTGTGTGTTATCAGCATCATCTCCAAAGATATCTTTTGTTCCAAGTGTTATCTGGACGGTTTTTTCTACATAACCTTCTGAGCTTTGCACCATAACAACGACATTGACGGTTTCACCAGCACTGTAGTAAGTAAGCAATGATATCAGTTCTTCTCTGGTTTTCACGGTCTGCCCGTCAAATTTTGTAATGATATTGCCCTTGACAAGTCCGGCAGCCTCCGCAGGAGAGTTCTCGTAAACGGTGTTGATATAGATGCCGACGGGCATACCATAAGTTTCATAAATATCAGTTGTCACGTCAATAGGCTGGATACCTAGATAGCCTTGTTTTTCTTCTGAAACCACATCTCTCGTCTCCTTTAGCATAAGTTCTTCAATAATAGATTGAACATCTGAGATTGGGATTGCATACCCCATACCCTCAACAGAACTAGAGGAAACTTTTACGGAATTGATTCCAATCAGTTCTCCGTTCATATTTAAGAGTGCACCGCCAGAGTTGCCTGGATTGATTGCCGCATCTGTCTGAATCAGCTTGTTTGTAATGCTGCCGCCATTTTCGTCAGAGACAGTGACATTTCGGCCAAGTGCACTGATAATGCCTGTGGTAACAGATTGACCGTAGCCAAGTGCATTGCCGATTGCCACAACTTCCTGCCCAAGTACTAGACTGGAAGAGTCACCAACAGTTGCAATTTTAATTTTGGAGCGCATTTCATCTGTGATGTCGTCGAGAGAGACAGAGATAACAGCGAGATCTTTGTCCGCTTCGTAACCCTTAACTCTTGCGCTGACCAGTGAAGGCTCGTCGCTATCCTCATCATAGCTAAATACAACGCTCAGTTCATTGCTTCCTGACACAACATGATAGTTTGTCACAATCAAAAGTTCTGTGTCGTTTTCGCCGATTATAATGCCAGAACCACTGTTTTCTGTATCTTGCTGATATGTGCCAAACATAGTACGAACTTCCGTCACGCCTTTGTTGGTAATTGATACAACACTTGGCAGACAACTGTCAGCAATTGCAGACACCGTAGCAGATGTATTATTGTTGTGGAGTGTGTTGGAGGTTGTCAGTGAGTCCGCTGTGGTTGAGAGTGATGCTTTGCTGGAAGCTGCACTCTGATTGTCCTGCATCTGCTGTATTTCCAATTTTGTTTGTTTTAGTTCTTTTGTGGCAATCGACGCAGGAATGCTGAAAGCTGCGCCGGCAGAAACACCAAATACCAAGCCAAGACAGACAATGGAAACTGCTTTTTTGCCAAAACCGTTTGTCTTTTTTGATTTGGTTTTTGGCGCGTTTACTGGAGGGCGCTGTGTCTGTTCGTAGTTGATATTTGGAGCACCCGTAGAATAGTAATACTCTGGATATCCATTGTTGGTGTTGCCGGAGTTATTTGACTGTTGTGAGTAGTTATTGTTGTTTTCGTACATAATAGAATCTCCCTTCAAAATTAAAAAGAATCACTATATTTATCGTTACAATATTTTGATGTTTTATTTCGCTGCTATGGTTATACTATAAAATGAATTTGTGTTTCAATTGTTATCTAATTGTGATAAAATTGTGAAATTCACAAGGATTTTTATTTGATATTTTTGCTTTTGTATGTTATTATATACAATGTAAGAGCTTACAATAGTAAGAAACGAAAAATATGAGACGAAATTGCAACTGTTAAAACTAGAGACTTTTCAGAGATAATCTTTGACAGGATAGCAGAATATATGTGAGAACAAAAAGAAAATTGTAAAGCGAATAATTTTCATTAAGATTTTCTAATATTGCGGATAGACATATAGATAAGTTATTGTTATAAGTGATTGCTGAATTGTTTCGGAGATAAGGAGCTGAGCATATGGATACAAACACAAATACAAATAAGGAAGTATTCAAAAGACGCGAATTTGATTTGCTGGCATTAGGAGAGATTTTGCTTCGTCTTTCGCCGCCAGTGAACGAGCGGCTTACCAGAGGAGATGTGTTTCAGAAGCAAGCGGGCGGCGCGGAATTAAATGTGGTGTCAGGAACTTCACTGTTAGGTTTAAGGACAGGAATTATTTCACGGGTTCCAGCAAATGATTTGGGAAGATATATTCAGAACAGGGTGCGTTTTTGTGGTGTGAGCGACGATTATTTAGTGTATGATAGCACGAAGGATTCCAGATTGGGTATCTATTATTATGAATATGGTGCACACCCAAGAAAACCAAATGTTGTTTATGATAGAAAAAATACAGCATTTACAGAGATCTCTATTGATGATTTCCCAGAGAAAATGTTTACCTCTGCACGTTGTTTTCACACGACAGGAATTACGTTAGCACTTGGACAAAAAACTAGAAATACCGCGGTCGAGATGATTAAGCGTTTTAAAGAAAATGGTACTCTGATTTCTTTTGATGTGAATTTTAGAGGAAATTTGTGGACAGGTGAAGAGGCAAGAGCGTGCATTGAACAGATTCTTCCATATGTAGATGTATTTTTTTGCTCAGAGGATACTGCCAGACTAACCTTTAAAAAGGAAGGAACTGTGCAGGAAATGATGAAAAGTTTCACAAAGGATTATAAAATTAGTGTGGTTGCATCAACACAGCGCATAGTGCACTCGCCAAAGGTTCATTCTTTTGGTTCTTGTATTTATGACGCAATCAACGACTGTTATGTGCAAGAGCCGGCATATGAAAATATTGATGTGGTGGATCGGATTGGAAGCGGTGACGCCTATATATCTGGTGCATTGTATGGATTACTTGCGCACAATATGGATTGCACAAAAGCAATGGAGTATGGAAATGCTACAGCGGCAGTTAAGAATACAATTCCTGGAGATTTGCCATCCTCTGATTTAAAAGAAATTGATGGAATAATTAAGAATCACCATGCGACAGGACCACAGCTTGAAATGAACCGATAGATAATGAGATTGTGATAGGAGATAACGAGAAATGAGCGTTATCTCCTTTGATTTTTTCAAGAGAATTAATGCGTGATTTCCATTACTTTGGCATAAGTGTGAAAAGTAACAATTAATGAACCGATTGCTTGCAGTTCCTAAGATAAGGGTTTTTATGTACAAAGAGAGTGTCTTGATTTTATGGAAAACGAACAATCGATGGGGTGATAAAAGTCAGCTCGTAGGGGGCATCTGGGTGCTGCGTGCGAAATAGTAGCTGTAGTGCAAGGCGTCTGCCGAGCAGTTCGGTTGATACATTGGCTGTGATAATGCGGCCCGCGACGTTGGTGAACTCACCAGTGTTGTCGAAGCCTGTCAGTACAACGGGAGATGGCAGTTGTTTTGATTTCTCATCTATATAAATTTGTACAAAGTGCGCAACGTAGTCACTGACGCATACAAATGCGGTCGGCCAGATGGTCAGGGAATCCAGAAAAGCACGCAACTCTCGGTCATAAGAGAAGACGTTGATGGCCTTGGTGAGACAGTATTCGGAATGAATGGGAAGACTGTATTTTTGCATGCAGTCGCAATAGCCGCGGTAACGCTCCGCGTTGGTGCGGGCGTAGTTGATATCACCTAGAAATCCAATATTTTTGTGTCCTTCTTGAATAAGAATTTGGGTGATATTCCACTCTGTTTGATATCCTTCGATTAAGATTAAGTCTCCTGTTAATTTTTGTTCGGACAGTGAGGGAACTGTGTCGAGGAAAATTTTGGGGACAGGCAAATAATTAACCATCTCTAAAATTTCGGGGGCATACACATTTACTGTGATGATGCCATCTATACTGCCATTTAATAGAATAGATGGCAGCATAAAATCTCTGGTGTAGATGGAAGGGACGTAAGTGTACAGGAGATTGATATTGTATTTTAAGAGTTCTTGTGCCATGCGGTGGATGATATTGGTCCAGAACAAGGCGGAGTCAGGCCGCGAGACAATTAGAGAAACAGTGTGCTGCTTCTGGACAGGTGCTTCGGCAAATTGGTAAGGAAGTTTGGTGTATCCTAGTTCGCCTGCTTTTGTAAAGATTTGTTCTTTTAGTATCTCGGACACTCCAGTTTGATTGTTGAATGCTCTGCTGACAGTCACTCTCGAAATATTGAGTGCTTCTGCAATATCGTTCATTGTCACTTTTTCCATAGAGAAACTCCTATCTGCTGGTATACCATTTGGTCAGTGAATACGCGGATAAAGGTGTGCAGCGAATATTAATTTATAGATGTAAAAAGTAGTAATATTATATGTTTATCATACCATATGAAATTAGAAAAAACAATAATAAAGTGTAAAGTAAAGACATGTTCGGCGGCATAGAATATAGATAAATAGGATATTGAGTGGACAAAATAGACATATTTACTAAAAAGTAAAAGAAATAATAAATTCCACTTGCAAAATGTAAAGTAAATTGTTATAGTGTGATTAACAAAATGTAAAGTATTTTGGTTACATTTCAAAATATTTTTGGTCATAGTTTATAATTTAGGAGGAAACGGAAATGAATCTAATGTCCACACCAGTCCTTATAGAGAGGATACTGGCGTATTACCAGAGCGGGATGCCCTATTGTGACAAAGTTGATGTACCCGAAGAAGTGTTGTATGCTTTTGCGGAACATGCAGCATGGTTGCGGGAGCATGTGGCATGGTGCAGTGAACTGCCCGAAGAGATTTTTTTAGAGAATGTGGCAGCGTACAGGGTGAATAGCGAGCGCATTGAGGATTGTTTCAAGTTATTTTATGACATGGTAATGCCTGTGCTAAAAGGGCTTTCTCTGGAGGAAGCGATTCTGCGTGTAAATCTGTGGTGTGCCCAGAATGCAACATATCATCAGGCGGACGCGCGCACAGCGAATGCAGTAACGGTCTATAAGAGTGGTTTTGGACGCTGTGGGGAGGAGAGCACTTTTGCGGTGACTGTGCTGCGCAGTGTGGGTATTGCTGCTCGTCAGGTGTATGTTCCTCTGTGGGCGCACTGCAATGACAATCATGCGTGGGTGGAGGTATATTGTGGCAATCACTGGCAATATTTCGGTGCTTGTGAGCCGGAGCCAGTGCTTAACCAGGGGTGGTTCAGTCTTCCCGCATCTAGGGCGCTTCTTGTACATACGCGAAGCTTTGGTCTGCAGGAGTACGGTGGGGACATTATTTCTCACAACGGTGCTGTTACGTATCATAATGTTACAGCGCATTATGCAAAGACTGCCACTGCAGTCCTGACGCTGTGCGCTGAAGACGGCAGCGTGTTTGCCAATGCGCAGGTGCGTTTTGAAGTGCTTAATTACGCACACTTTGGACTGATAGCTGCGTTATGCACCAATGAAAACGGTGAGGTACAAGTGCAATTTGGATTGGGCAGTGTGCGGATTAGTACGGTAAAGAATGATACATATTATCTTGGTATAATACAGATGGTGAAATCAGGCAAACATAAGGTGGTTCTGAAGCCGGTTGCTTTTGACACGTGGTTGAAGGGAGAGTTTACTGCGCCGGAGGGCGACAAAAGTATAGACACGAATCCGCATGTGCCAGATGTCTTCAAGGAGGAGCTTGATCAGGCGAAACGAATGCGAGAGGAGCGAATTGCATCTTATTATGATGTGGCACGCAGTGCACAATTTCCGCAGGCGGAGGAGCTTTTGAAAATGGCGGGCGGTAATTTTGAGGAAGTGATAGGCTTTCTGGAGAAGGACGCGAATCCTTGCCGCATGAAGATGCTCAAGGCGTTGTCAGAAAAAGATTATTATGATCTGAATGCTGCAGTATTGGAGGATCATTTGACAGGAGCATTAGAGTTTGAAAGCAGCATAGACGAGCAAGTTTTCGCAGAGTATGTACTTAATCCACGCATTGAGCATGAGGAGCTTTTTGCATGGCGCAGCGGCATAAAGGAAATGACAGGGGCACGTGCAGCAGCATTTCGACAGGAGCCTGCATGTATCTGGAAGGAAGTGTGCGCGAAGGTGGAGATTCCAGCAAAAGATGCATATCCTACGCTCCGCATGAATCCGCTTACAGTGCTCAAGAGCGGCAGAGGAAGCGCGGCAGACCAGAAGATATTGTTTGTGGCAGTTGCACGTAGCTGTGGCATTCCGGCGCGTCTACATCCTGTGACGGGGGAACCGCAATATTATCAAAACGGCATCTTCTATCCTGTGACAGAGTTCAGCAAGAGTACAGAACAGGAGTACGGCAGCATTGTGTTTTGGGCAAACGGAAGCAAGTGGGTGTACCTTACGGACTGGAGTGTGGAGTACATGGAGGATGGCGCCTTTCACGTGCTGGATATGGAGGAGAGTGTTTGGGAACAAGAGCGGCTTGCACTGGAGGCTGAGCCAGGAGAGTACCATGTGACAACCACAGTGCGCCTGACTGACGGTAGTCAGCGTTTTATGGAGTACTTTTTCACACTTTGTCCAGGAGAACACAAGGAGATTGCACTTGAGCGAAGTAACGCGGGACAGGAGGAGACACTGCATGTCGAATTGCCCGAAGTGAGGCTACATCTGGCAAAAGCGGATATAGAGCAGGCTGCTGAGAATACGCTGGAGTTGTTACGGGGCGGACAGCGCGCGATTTGCATCTGGATTTGTGAGGGCGAGGAGCCTACAGAACATATTCTGAACGAGTTGATCGAGCGCATCTCGGATGTGTTGAATTGTCAGGAGCGTATTTTCTTGCTGAGTAGGCAGGTGCAGAAGCAGGATGGAACGCTTGCAAAACTCATACACGCCGCGCCGCACATCCGCCTTGGATATGTGGATGATATGGAAGCGGCCACACAGATTGCGGAGGCAGCGGGGGTGACAAAGGAAACATATCCTCTTGCGGTTGTACTTGACGAGGGCGGTAGCGCAATCTATGCGACTTGTGGATATAATGTGGGAAGTATTGCACAGATGCTGATGCGGATTTAGTGTTTGATGTACACAGCCACATAAAGAAATATGCTGCTTTGCGACTGCGGCTGGCGCGATACGCACGGCAAATTCATTTACCATATGTATAATAGAAAATAGAAAAACGGAGGTAATAAGCATGAATCGTTTAATAGGGTATGTAGGTGAAAAGGAACTAGCAAATATGCTGGAGAAGGATATTAGAGCACTCGATGTTATCAATATTGCATTTGGGCATGTGGTTTCTGGGCATGTTGTGTGGGAGCATCCTGAGTGTTGTGATGCACTTGAAAGGATTCGCACAATTCACCCTGAGGTGAAGTTGGTGTTATCCATCGGAGGATGGAGTGCAGGCGGGTTTTCTGATGCGGCAAGCACGTCGGAGGGAAGAGAGACTTTTGCAAAGGATTGTATGGCGTTAGTGAAAAAGTATGGGCTGGATGGTGTAGATCTAGACTGGGAGTATCCCTGCATGGATTTTGCGGGTATTGACGCGAGACCAGAGGACAAGGAGAATTTCACATTGTTGCTGCAGGGGATACGAAAGGCGTTTGAGCAGGAGGCGTCAGGGCGTTATCTTCTGACAATCGCGGCAGGTGGAGATAGCTATTATCTTAAAAATACACATATGGCGGAGGTGGCCGCCTGTCTTGATTACGTGCAGCTTATGACATATGATTTGCGCGGGAGTTTTCAAGTTCTTACAGGACATCATACCAGCCTGTTCGCAGACCAGACAGACCTGTTTGACCCTTGTGTGGAGAAGGCTGTGCAGGTTTTCCATGAAGCGGGCGTGCCATGCGATAAGATTGTAATTGGCGCTGCATTTTACAGCAGAGAATGGGAAGGTGTTCCTGATCGGAACCACGGTCTGATCCAACATGCAAAAAGCCCTGTTCCAGGACATCCGTTCCATGTGCTGACGGCAGATTTTATCAATAAAAATGGCTTTACTCGTTACTGGGATGACGAAGCTAAGGCGCCTTGGCTTTTTAATGGAGAGCGGTTTATCAGCTATGATGACGAAGAGTCCCTTTCGTGCAAGATTACATGGCTCAAGGAACAGAATCTTTGTGGAATCATGTTCTGGGTTTACGAGGATGACGGCACACATACGCTGGTTTCTCATATGCGTAAGGAGCTTGACAGAGAGTAGTGAATTGGCACCTGTTTTGCAAGGAAACTTTAAATCTCACATAAGAGAATGGTTAAGAATTTAGCATTCTCTAATAACATTTAATTTGTAGGAGGAATCGATTATGGATTATAGGATACCAAAACCAGACATTAGCTTCAATCCACCAGTATATTATTGTAGGCGTGCCACAAAGCCTTTCGAGTTGAACGGACGTTTGGATAAAGAATTTTGGGAGGATGCGGAGTTTACAGACGCATTTGTTGATATTGAAGGAGACAAGCGGGAGAAGCCTCGTTTCGTGACACGTGCCAAGATGCTGTGGGACGACGATAATCTTTATGTTGGCGCAGTACTTGAAGGAAATGAAATCTGGGGACACCTGACAGAGCGCGACAGCGTGATTTTTCAAGATAATGATTTTGAAATTTTTATTGACCCAGACTCGGATACACATCAGTATTATGAGTTTGAAATGAATGCTAAAAATACAGTGTGGGATTTATTTTTAACTAAGACTTACCGTGACGGCGGCAAGCCGCTCAACGGATTTGACTTGCATGGTATGAGGAGTGCGGTGCATATCGACGGTGTACTAAACGACCCGTCTGCGGATAATCAGCGTTGGTCAGTGGAGGTAGTGATTCCATTCTCCGCTGTCAATGAGTGTGCGAAGGAAAAGAGAAATCCGAAATCGGGCGAGTATTATCGCGTCAACTTCTCACGAGTGCAGTGGAAGGTAGATGTAAAGGACAACACGTTTGTGAAGCGCTGTGATGCCAACGGAAATACGCTTCCTGAGGACAATTGGGTGTGGGCGCCTACCGGAATTATAAACATCCACTATCCTGAGCTTTGGGGATTTGTGTTTTTCACGGAAGGGACAGAAACCTATGAGATTCCGCAGGACGAGCGCGACAAGTGGGAACTGCGCCGCCTGTACTATGATGTGAACTGCTACTATGACGAAAATGGTCATTTCCCAGAAAATTTATCTTCGTTTATGGAGGGAAAAGATTATACAATTAATCCATCTTATGCAGCGACATGTCATACCTTTGAAATCTGGTGTGATAGCAAAGACAAAAAACGTCAGCTCGCTGTGCAAGGAGATGGCAGAGCCTATGTGTACGAGAAGAATTGATATGATGATTTAAGAAAGGATTACAAATATGGAAGCCTTAAAGGAAGAAGTGGATACAGAGGAAATGCTATCTAACACAGAACAGGACGGTGGGCAGGAGCCGGAGGAGGAAATTGTGGAGAATGGCGTCCACAACTATAGCACAAAAGATCGCTATGTGTGGACCGAAGATCCTAAGGTACTGCAAAAGATTGAGTGGTTTCGTGACCAGAAGTTGGGATTGATGATGCACTGGGGTGCTTATAGTCAACTTGGAATTGTGGAGTCGTGGGCACTCTCAGATGCGGATGCTTGCTGGTCAAGACATTGTATTGACTGGGAAGTAACGGGGGAGGCGTTCAAGAAGCAGTATTTTGATTTAAACAAAACTTTTAATCCCATTCGCTTTGAACCGGAAAAGTGGGCGGATATTGCGAAGGCGGCGGGCACAAAGTATCTGTTGTTCACGACAAAGCACCACGACGGGTTCTGTATGTGGGACAGTAAGTATTCCGACTATAAGATAACGGCGCCGGACTGTCCGTTTCACACGAATCATTATGCGGATATCTGCGCGCATTTGTTTGAGTCGTTTCGCAAGCGCGACTTGGGCATTATTGCGTACTTTTCCAAGGCAGATTGGCATGTGGACAGTTATTGGAGCGAAAATTTTGAGCGGGGAAGTTACCAGCATAGGGGACCCTCCTATGATCCGGCAGAAAACCCAGAGGAGTGGGAGCGTTTTGTCACATTTACACAGAACCAGATTATGGAGTTGGGCAGCCGGTATGGACAGATTGATGGTATGTGGTTTGACGCGGGCTGGGTGTGTGCACATAATGGGCAGGACATTCGTCTAGGCGAAGTGATTGAGCGAGTGAGGAAGTTTCAACCAGGAATGCTTTGCGCTGACAGGACAGTGGGCGGTGTGTATGAGAATTATGTCACGCCAGAGCAGTGCGTGCCCGACGAGCCGCTGGATATTCCGTGGGAGAGCTGCATTACACTTGGAACCTCGTTTTCTTTTGTGTATGAGGATACCTATAAGACACCGCGTGAAGTTATCTGCCTGTTGGTGGATATTGTAGTGAAAGGCGGCAATCTTGCACTGAACGTGGGACCGCAGCCAGACGGACGCCTTCCCAAAGGGGCGGTTGAAAGCCTGCACGGAATCGGTGAATGGCTGGGCGTGTATGGTGATGCTATTTATGGCACACGGCCATGTGCACCATATAAAAAGGATGGAATTGGCTTTACAAAGAAGGATAATATGGTCTATGCGATTCAGACTTTTGCTCTTGAGACAGACACAGTTTCTGAGACGGTCTGGATCCCTTATAAAGGCAGTGTGCAGAAGATTACGGCGCTGGATACAGGTGCAGAACTCTCCTTTGAGTGCAAGAATGATGGCTATGTCGTTACAGTGGAGCCGTGGATAGGTGACAAGGCGCCGATTGGAAGGGTGTTTTGTCTGTATTATACTGGCGGTCGAAAAGCCTGACCGCTCAGTATAATATGATGCGCACAACCGCATAAGGAAATATACCGCTTTGCGGCTGCGGTTGGCGCGATACTCACGGCAGATTTGATCTGTCGTGAGTATCGTTGGATTTGTGATCAGTGGAGGATTATCATGGTAAATATTATATTTCGGGAGACCGTCCCAGAGCAGTTACAGATACAGTTTTTTACAAAAGAGCAGGCAAAAACTGAAAATTATGGTAAGTTTTTTGAGGGTGACTATCTGCAGACCTGCCTAATTCCGAATGTGGGCGGCACATTTCGTTTGTTAGTTGGTGTTGGTGATGGTGCAGCAGACTGGATGGAGGTCAAGAATGTCTATGCAAAGGCGGTCAACATGTCCAGAACATACACAGATGTGTTAACCCTTCCGCTTCTGACTACTGGTCAGGTGGCGGATGCGCTCGCAGGAAAAGAGCGGGAGATTATAGGTGCAGCACTTGAAGGGCTGTTGCTTGCGTGTTATCAGCCTGCAAAATATAAGTCCGAGCAGGATATTTCTGGAACAGTTCGTGAGATTGTGCTGTGCGGCGTGACGTCGAATGAGGAGAACGAGCGCATATTGGATAAGAAAAAGGCATTTGCTGAAGGAATTTACTTTGCGCGTGATGCAGTCAACAGTCCATCAAACTTGCTTCGCCCTATGGAGTATGCAAGTCGGGTGAAAGAGCTTTTCGAGGGATTGCCTGCGCAAGTGGAAATCTACGACCGCGCGGCGCTTGCAGAGCTTGGTATGGAAGCACTTTTAACAGTAGGGAAGGGCAGTAGTTATGAGCCATGCCTGACGGTAATCCGCTATCTGCCACAGAAGGATGGTGTTATTACTGCACTGGTCGGCAAAGGTGTCACGGTGGACACAGGTGGTTATTGTGTGAAGGCGGCAAACTCCATGGAGGGAATCAAGGGAGATATGGCGGGTTCTGCCGGTGTGATTGCTGCTATGTATACATTGGCGAAGACTGGCGGGACGAAAAACACAGTGGCAGTGATTCCCATGTGTGAGAACCGCATCTCGCCGGATGCTATGCTTCCAGGTGATGTGATTTCTTCTTACAGTGGCAAAACGATTGAGATACTGAATACAGATGCGGAGGGGCGTCTGATATTGGCGGACGCAGTGTCATTTGCAGTTCGACACGAACAGGCGCAGCGCGTGTTGGATATTGCGACGTTGACTGGTGCTGCGGGAATGACCTTTGGCAAGCATATGGCGCCTATGCTGGCAGATGGTGAGGAGTTTTATGAGGAGTTTGTGCGTGCGCAGGAAATTTCCGGTGAACACTATGTGCGGCTTCCGTTCTATAAGGCGCATGAGCGCATGATTGAAAGCAAGTGGGCAGATGTCAAAAACACGGGTGGGGATACCTGCGGCACTATTACGGCGGGGTTGTTTATTCGCGTGTTTGCGGAGGGGCGTCAGTGGATTCATTTGGATATTGCAGGTACTGCGGAGTCGTATGATGCCGAAAACGCTCCCACATTCTACGCTTATGGTGGTACTGGGGCAGGTGCTTCCACGATGTATGCACTATGCTGTTAACACTTGTATAGAGCAATGTAAATTAAAAATGGCAGTCTTTTCACAGAAAAGGCTGCCATTTTTTGGTGATTTTTTCAGAAATAATAAATAGATAAAAAAAAAGCTGTAAAAAAAGACTAAAAAAATATAAAAAAACGCTTCCATAAGTCCAAGTTTTATAGTATAATAATAAAAATGAGATAAACGTTTGTCAACATGAAACTATTAACAAAAGTAACTTAGTGTTACGCTTTAAAGAGCAGAGGGGTGATTATTTGAAAACCAAAACAACCAAAAGTTTAAATCAGCCAGCTATTCCGGTCAAGAAGCGCGGTTTCGTTGAGAGTATCAAGAAAGACTGGTCTCTGTATATGTTCTGTCTGCCAGGAATTATTTTGACATTTATTTTCAGCTATATTCCGATGTATGGTGTGCAGATTGCATTTCGGCGTTTTAACGCGAAGCAGGGAATCTGGGGAAGTCCATGGGTAGGTCTTCGCTACTTTCAGCGGTTTATTGAGTCCCCATATTTTGGACGGACAATCACGAACACGTTGATCCTAAGCCTGTATGGTCTGCTGGTTTCATTTCCGATTCCGATTATTTTGGCTTTGATGCTGAATGCATTTCGGCACAAACGCTACCGAAAAGTCATCCAGACCGTTACATATGCACCCAACTTTATTTCAACCATCGTTATGTGTGGTATGTTGATTCTGTTTTTATCCCCAAGCGTTGGTATTATTAACACAGTAATCAAGATGTTTGGTGGTGATGCAGTCAATTTTATGGCGAAGAAGGAATATTGGCGCCATCTGTATGTATGGTCCGGCGTTTGGCAGGGCATGGGGTGGAGTTCCGTTATTTATTTTGCCGCTTTGTCTGGAATTAGTCCAGAGCTGCATGAGGCAGCAAAGTGCGACGGTGCCACGAAATTCCAAATTATTCGTTATATTGACTTCCCGTCTATCCTTCCGACAGCAACGATTCAGCTTATATTAAGCTGCGGCAGCATCCTGTCCATTGGCTTTGAGAAGGCATTTGCTTTGCAGAATGACTTGAACCTTTCCGTATCAGAAATTATTTCTACTTATGTGTACAAAGTCGGTCTGCTCGACAATAATATGTCTTATTCTTCGGCAATTGGTCTGTTTAATACTTTGATTAACATGGTCATGCTGATAATTGTCAACAAGGTTGCGGATAAGATGTCTGGAACGAGCCTATTCTAAAGGAGGGATACAGCATGAAAAAAGAAAAAGAAGTGGAAGTTGAATCTAAAATCAAACGTTGTAAGGAAGACGTGATTTTTGATACAGTCATTTTTATTATCCTGACAATTTTGCTTTTGATTGTCGCGTATCCGCTCTGGTGGGTTATCATCTCCTCAGTCAGCAATCCTAAGGCTGTGTCTGGTGGTCAGGTAATTTGGCATCCGATTGGTTTTACGCTAAAGGGATATGGAGAGGTATTTAAGGATGACTCAATTGTGCGAAGCTTTCTAAATTCCGTATTGTACACTGTGTGTGGTGTGCTGGTAAATTTGGCTGTGACGCTGCCCACCGCGTATGCACTCTCAAGGGACAAATTTTCAGGCAAGAAGGTTATTACTATGTTTTATGTGATTACTATGTTCTTTAGTGGTGGTCTGATTCCTACATATTTGGTAGTGCAGAATCTGCATTTGCTTGATACTATGTGGGCTCTGATTCTTCCAGGCTGCTTGAGCGTGTATAACATGATTGTGGCGAGAACTTTCTTTAAGACGAATATTTCAGAGGAACTTTATGAAGCGGCGGAGATTGACGGTTGTACACAAGGACGGTTTTTCTTCCAGATTGCTTTACCGCTGTCTGGTGCGATCACCGCTATTATGGTTTTGTATTATGGTGTAGGTCATTGGAACTCATACTTCTCTGGTTTGATTTATCTGTCAGATCAGAATAAATACCCACTACAGCTAGTACTGAGAAGTATCTTGATTACAAATGAGTCTGCATTGCAGCAGGCGGCGACGACTGCGGAGGCAAGAGCGGCGCTCAATGAAAAGAAAGAACTGATCGAGGTTATGAAATACTCGCTAATCATCATAAGTAGTATTCCGGTGTTGGTATTGTATCCGTTTATCCAGCGGCACTTTGTAAAGGGTGTTATGATTGGTTCTGTGAAAGGCTAGAATATGGAATATTTTATAATAAGGAGGATATATATATGAAGAAAAAGTTAGTGGCAATGCTCTTGACAACAGTGATGTGTGCAACAACACTTGCAGGTTGCGGAGGCGGTGGTGACACCAGCAGCAGTACAAAGGGTGGTTCGGATTCTGCGGCATCTGCGGAGCCAAAGGAAGTGGATGCGGACGGAAAGGTTGACGGTATTATGTATGCGGAGGGACTACCGATTGTGGATGAAGGCACATATAGCTTTTCCATTTTCTGCGACGACTCGAGTGCTACGGGTGAGTTTTATATGCTGGATGAGTTTAAGAAGCAAACGAATGTAGATGTTGAATTACAGCTCAACGCTTATGAAAATGCGACAGAGAAGATGAATCTGGCGTTGAACTCAGGTTCTTATGCAGATGTAATCGGTGGATGGATATTGTCTGACGCGATGATTCTTACATATGGTGTGGAGCAGGGCGTGTTTATCCCACTTGAGGATATCTTTGAGCAATACTGCCCGAATATCTCTGCAATTTTGGATCTTCCTGGTGTGCGGGAGAAAATGACTGCACCAGATGGTCACATTTATACGATTCCTTATGTGTGCGGTGATACCACAGTAAATTATAGTCCATATATTAACAGCGAGTGGCTGAAGAATGTCAATATGGAAATGCCAACTACAACAGATGAATTTGAGGAAGTTTTGAAGGCATTTAAAGCGCAGGACGCGAATGGAAACGGCGATCCAAATGATGAAATTCCGTTTTCAACAGACCCGAACAATAAATATCTGGAAGCGATGGCAGGATATTTTGGCATGCCTATGACAAAAGAGGCGCTTACAGTTGTGGATGGCGAGACTGCTTACGCTGGTCTTAGCTCAGAGTACAGACAGTGCTTGAGCTGGCTCAACAAACTGTATGAGCAGGGACTTGTTGACACAGAAATCTTTACACAGGACTCCGCGACATGGGAAGGAAAGGGCAACAGAGATATGTATGGTGTATCCATCGCATATGGTTCTAGTGAATTTTCAGGACTTGAGCAGACTACGGAGAAGCCTAAATATGACCCACTCCCTGTTCTGAATGCGGACCAAGGTGGACAGTGGATGAGAGCGACGCTTGGAAACTCTGTTTACAGAACACAGGCAGTTATTACGGATAATGCAAAGCATCCTGAGATTATTGCAAGGTGGTTTGACAATGCGTTTGCACTTGAGAACGGTATTGGCTGTTCCGTGGGACCTGTAGGCGTTGTATGTTTCAAGGAAGGTGACGGGGATCAGTACCGCAGAATTGATACTAAGACTTTGGATCAGGAGATGCAGGAAAAGATTAGCTGGTCAAATTTATGGCCACAGTCTTTGCCAAAGTATACACCGATTGGATGGAAGCCGATTGAAGACAATCCGCTCTATGATGAGAAGAAGGCAGTGGAAGAGTATTATGAGCCATGGCTGACAGAGGATATCGTGGAGCCAATCTGGGTAGATCAGGATTCTGTTGAAATTTATTCTGAGTATAAGACTGCGATTGACGATTATTTTAGACAGCAGCAGGCGTTGTTCATTTCTGGCGAGCAGGATGTGGACGATGATGCGGCATGGCAGGCTTACAAGGATGGTTATGAGGGTCTTGGACTGTCTAAGTATCTTGAGATTCGCGGTGTCACAAAAATTATTGAGTAATTGTTATTTTGATTGATGGATTATAAATAATAGTGCAGCGCTTTGATGGTTGTGTGTTAGCTGCAATGCTGTACTGGAGGAGGGCAGGTTACAGTTTTAGCTGTGCCTGCCCCTATTTTATGCGCAGACTCGTGCAGATGAAATATGCCGCTAAAGCGGCGCACAGGTCACGCGGCGAGTAGGGAAAGATAAATCTTTCCCTACTCGATTGCACACGCCGATACAAAGGAAATATGACAATTTCATATAAATATTATTAAAGTAAAAGGAGGGCTTGTCTTATGATGCAGCAGTGGTTTCGAGATGCGAAGCTGGGAATTTTTATCCACTATGGAATTTATGCGGTGGGGGATGTTTCCGAATCGTGGTCTTTTCACAACGGAGCGATTTCTTATGAAGATTATATGAAGCAGTGTGAGGGCTTTACTGCGTCTAAGCTGGACATGCGCAGTTGGGCAAAATTGTTTAAAAAGGCAGGTGCGCAGTACGCGGTCATGACAACAAAACATCATGATGGTGTGGCGTTGTTTGACACAAAGTACAGCGATTTGAGTGTCGTGAAAAAGACACCGGCGGGACGGGATCTGGTGCGGGAGTATACGCAGGCATTGCAGGAGGAAGGGCTTAAGGTTGGTTTGTATTATTCTCTGATTGATTGGTCCGACGCACGTTACCGCAGTGTTTATCCAGAAGGAAAGACGAAAGAGGAGAGTCTGGATGATATCTATGGCTCACCTGCAGGAAAGGACGAGGATCCGGAGCAGTGGGAGCGCTTTCTCGAGTTTAATAATAATCAGTTAAAAGAACTGATGACACAGTATGGCACAATTGATCTGCTGTGGTTTGACGGTGACTGGGAGAGAAGCCCAGAGCAGTGGAAAATGCCAGAGTTTCGGGAATATCTACATACGCTGAACCCCAATGTGGTGCTCAACTCAAGAATGCAAGGCTATGGGGACTACCAGACGCCAGAACAGGGCATTCCTATCTACGGACTGGAGGGCGAGTGGGAGTTCTGTACAACTATTAATGATTCTTGGGGATATAGACCTTCTGATAATTTCTATAAGACGCCAGGACAGATTGTGCGTATGTTCTGTGATTGTATTACATTGGGTGGAAGGATGCTGTTGGATATTGGACCACGTGAGGATGGCACAATTGACGAGCGCCAAGAACATGTGCTCACAGAACTTGGTAGTTGGATTGATGATAATAGGGAAGCAGTGTATGGCACAACAAAAGGGTTGAGCTATCATCAGTTTTTGGGTGGAAGTACCATTTCAGCAGACAAACAAACGCTGTATCTTTTTGTCTATGACAAACCGCAGGAGGCATTGTGTCTCAAAGGTATCAAGACGCCGATTCGCCGTGTTAGCGTGCTACATACAGGGGAGGAGCTCAAAGTTACTTATACGGGCTCTCTGCCGTGGAGCGGCATTCCTGGAACTGCATGGATTTGGGCAAAAAATATGGAACTTCATCCCTATGCAACTGTATTAAAAGTTGAATTGGAAGGAGAAATTACGTATAATTTAGGTCATGGGGAAGGATGGATGATGTCAGAGGCGTGACAGTCCGAAGGATAATGAATATGGAACTAAATCAAAATGAAGAGAAGCTCGCGGCGTATCGTAAGCGAGCGCGAGAACTTGTAAAACAGATGACGTTGGAGGAAAAGATAGCGCAGACACAAAATCAGTCTCCAGCGATAGAGCGATTAGGAATTAAAGCATATAATTGGTGGAATGAGGCACTGCACGGCGTTGCTAGAGCGGGTACGGCGACAGTGTTTCCGCAAGCAATTGGTATGGCGGCGACTTTTGACGAGGATTTGATGGAAAAAGTGGGGGATGCTGTCTCCACAGAGGCGCGCGCGAAATTCAACATGCAACAGGCGGGGGAGGACACGGACATCTACAAAGGACTGACCTTCTGGGCGCCTAATGTTAATATATTTAGGGACCCACGCTGGGGGCGCGGACAAGAGACATTGGGGGAGGACCCTTATTTGTCCGGTCGTATGGGATTGCGCTACGTGGAAGGTCTGCAGGGACATGATGAGAACTATCTCAAGACAGCGGCATGTGCAAAGCATATAGCAGTGCACAGTGGCCCTGAGGAGGTACGTCATGAGTTTGATGTGCATGTCAGTGAGCAGGATTTGCGCGAGACATATCTGCCCGCATTTGAAGCCTGCGTGAAGGAGGCAAAGGTGGAGGCAGTGATGGGGGCGTACAACCGTCTGGATGGTGTTCCGTGCTGTGGAAACCGTCGGCTATTGATAGATATTTTACGGGATGAATGGGGCTTTGAGGGCCACGTGGTATCCGACTGTGGGGCGTTGGAGGACTTTCATCTGAGACATCATGTGACTGTGACGCCGACTGACACTGCGGCTATGGCAATGAACAATGGATGTGACCTAAACTGCGGCAAGACTTTTGGATTTCTGGTGCAGGCTGCGAGGGAAGGACTGGTGGACGAGGCGCGTATTGATGAAGCGGTCATTAATCTTTTCACAGCGCGGATGAAACTTGGGGTATTTGACCACAAGGGGGACAATCCGTTTGACGCGATTCCTTTTAGTGTGGTGGATTCTAAAGAGATGCAGGAGCTAAACGAGGAGACAGCAAGGCGCTCTATTGTGCTGCTTAAAAACGACAATCACACGCTACCGCTAGATTTGTCAAAGATAAAAACAATTGGCGTTATTGGACCAAATGCAAACAATCGACGTGCTCTTGTGGGTAATTATGAAGGAACTGCATCTCGCTATATTACAGTGCTTGAAGGTATTCAGGATTATGTGGGGGAGCGTGTGCGTGTACTTTATTCCGAGGGAGGTCATCTCTATAAAGACCGCACCACCAGGCTTGCGCAGGCCAATGACCGCGCGGCGGAGGTACGCCAGGTGTGCGCGGACAGTGACATCGTTATTGCAGTGATGGGTCTTGATGCCGGTGTTGAGGGCGAACAGGGGGATGCTGGTAACGAGTATGGAAGTGGCGACAAGCCGAATCTGAATCTACCTGGGGTACAGCAGGAATTACTGGAAATTGCAAAGCAGAGTGGCAAACCAGTGATATTGATTGTACTGTCGGGTGGCGCACACGCAATCACGTGGGCGGATGAACATCTGGATGCGATCCTGCAGGGATGGTATCCAGGCGCAAGAGGAGGCAGGGCAATTGCACAGATATTGTTCGGGGACGCGTCGCCAGAAGGGAAACTTCCAGTTACGTTTTATCGGACAACAGAGGAGCTTCCGCCTTTTGAGGACTACACAATGGCAGGTAGAACATATCGTTATATGGAGCAAGAGGCGTTGTATCCGTTTGGTTATGGCCTGACTTATACCACGTTTGCATACAGCAACACACAGCTTTTGACAGGAAGTGCACTGACAGAGAATGGGGTGGAGATTCAAACCACTGTGAAAAATGTGGGAACGATGGACGCAGTGGAGACAGTTCAGGTTTATGTGCGTGCAGAGCATTCCAAGATGCCGCACGGACAGCTCAAGCATATTGTGAAGCTGCCGCTGAAGGCGGGGGAAGAACAGACAATTGTAATCCATCTGCAGAACGACGCATTTATGTTGTATAATGAAAACGGGAAAAAGGAGTTGCGCAGCGGTCGCTACACTGTATATGTGGGTGGTCAGCAACCGGATAAAAGAAGTGCGCAGCTTACAGGGCATACTGTTGATAAACTGGAAATTGATGCCTGAATTGATACTTAAAAAGTAAAAGAGAAAATAATGAAGTGAATGAGAATGGAGGGAAATGAAGATGGCAAAAATAATAGGAAAAGACCTGCCCAACATGCCTTGGCAGGAACCGTCAGCGGACAGTAAGTTGCCGGTGTGGCGATATGACAAGAATCCGATTATCGACCGTTTTGCGACAAAGAATTCTAACAGTATCTTCAACAGCGCAGTGGTTCCGTTTCAAGACGGATATGCGGGGGTGTTCCGCTGCGACAGTAAATCCATCAGCATGGACATTTTTGTGGGATTCAGCAAAGATGGTTTCCACTGGGATATATCGGACGATCCAATTACCTTCCAGGGTGCGCATCCAGAGGTTGCAAAGCGCGATTTCCGGTATGATCCAAGAGTCTGTTTTTTGGAGGATAGGTACTATATTACATGGTGTAACGGATATCATGAGTACCCTACAATTGGGGTAGGCTACACTTTTGATTTTCGAACATTTTACCAGATGGAGAATGCATTCTTGCCATTTAATCGAAATGGTGTTCTGTTCCCGCGGAAAATTGGCGGCAATTACTATATGTTGAGCCGTCCAAGCGACAATGGGCACACACCATTTGGCGATATCTTCTTGAGCGAAAGTCCTGACTTGAAATACTGGGGATGTCACCGTTATGTGATGGGTGCAATTAAAGGGGATTATTCTGCATGGCAGTGCACCAAAATTGGTGCGGGAAGTGTCCCAATCGAGACAGACGAGGGGTGGCTATTAATCTATCATGGCGTTATCACCACTTGCAACGGGTATGTGTACCGCATGGGATGTGCACTGTTAGATTTGGAAGAACCGTGGAAAGTATTAAAGAGAACGAGAAATTATATTTTAGCACCGCATGAACTCTATGAGTGCATGGGGGATGTACCCAATGTGGTATTTCCGTGTGCGGCATTGACAGACGCCGCGACAGGCAGGATTGCCATTTATTATGGGTGTGCAGACACCGTTACCGGTTTGGCATTCACCACTGTCGACCGTCTGATGGCAAGTATGGAGTAGCGAGAGGAAGGTCGCCGTAGAAAAAATGAGAGCTTTGATTTGTTTTGCGGCGGCTTTCTTTGCGAATTTTTTGTATAGAAATTTTTAGATAATATAGGAGGAAGCATTATGGATTTGCTGCCAAAACCAAGACAGGTGGAAGAAAAAGAGGGATTTTATGAGCTGGGTTGGAACAGTGTTATTGCAGTCGATAGCGTGATTGGCGATACGGCGGAGGAGCACGGGACAGTTTACGCCGCGATTCTGCGGGACAACCTGCGGCAAAGAACGGGGATTACCTGTGCAATCACAAAGGGCGCGGGTCGCGCGGGAGATATCGTATTGACAAAAGATGCCGCGCTTGAAGCACAGGAATATCATCTGTCGGTGACAGAGAATGGAATTGTGATTGCGGGTGGTGATGGTGCAGCGGTGCTCTACGGAGTGCAGACACTGGGGCAAATTGCGGCACAGAGCGGCGGCATAATACCATGTGTGGACATTATGGATGCACCGGATATTAAGAACCGTGGATATTTTTTTGACGAGACGAGGGGACGTATACTAACGCTTGACGGGTTAAAGGGTATGGTTGATCGCATCAGCCGTTATAAAATGAATCAGTTTCAGCTTTATGTAGAACACACATACTTATTCCGTGACTTAACAGAGATGTGGCGTGATGAGACGCCGTTGACGGCAGAGGATATTTTGGAGCTGGATCGCTATTGTAGGGAGCGCCATGTCGAGCTGGTTCCGGCACTGGCAAGCTTCGGTCATCTGTATATGCTGCTGTCGACAAAGAGCTACGGTGATTTGTGCGAGCGTGAAAATTCCTGGAAAGAACCATTCTCCTTCTGGGACAGAATGCGTCATCACACGCTGAATGCTACAGACGACAGAGCACTGGCATTAGTAAAGAGTATGATTGCTGAGTATGGTGCGCTATTCACCTCGAACAAGTTTAACATCTGTGCCGATGAGACTTTTGACCTAGGTAAGGAAAAGTCGAAGGAGACAGCGGAACGCGACGGCGTTCATGAGATGTATATTCGATTTGTGAATGAGCTGTGTACTTTTCTGACAGCTCATGGCAAGCAACCACAGTTTTTTGGCGACATTATCTGTAAAAATCCAGATTATATCAGCAGACTTCCTGAGGATACGCTATGCTTGACATGGGGTTATGCGCCCGAACAGCGCGAGGAGGAATGCCGTCTTATGGCAGAGGCGGGTGCTAGACAATATGTTTGTCCTGGTGTTTGCGGCTGGAATCAGTGGATGAACCTGATAGAGAATTCGTACAAAAACATTACTAGAATGTGCGGGTATGCTCGCAAATATCATGCGGAGGGCGTATTGAACACAGACTGGGGTGACTGCGGCCATGTCAACTATCCTGCATTTTCCGTGCCAGGTATGATTTACGGTGCATGTTTCTCGTGGAATCCCTTAGAGATTGGTTTTGAGGAGATTAACGAGCAGATTTCACGTCTGGAATATGGTGACCGCTCTGGTGCGCTTGTGGGATTGATGGCACAAATCTCGAATTATAGTAAGTTCGACTGGTGGGCGGCAAATGTGTTTTACGAGAAATATGTGTTGGGTCATGAGCCGGAGAATGACAAGCTGATCCCAGATACAGTACAGCAGGAGGACGCTGTGGCGCAGGCTGATCGAAGGTTACGTGACATTATGCGGCAGATGAAACAAACCGTCGCCAACATGGACCCGCAGACCAGATCGATTGTGGCGGAAGTCGACCTTGCGGTGGAAGCAATACGCATCTGGAACACAGTCGGAACTATGCTTGCGGTAAAGGATCGCGGAGAAAACTGGGATGAGGTGCAGGCGTATGAGCTGGCATCTAGGATGGAGCGCTGGTTTATGGCGTACAAGCGGCAGTGGCGTGCGGTTAGCAAAGAGGGCGATCTACATCACATTGCAGAGATTGTATTCTGGTATGCAGACTATTTGCGGGGCAGAACAGATGCGGTACAGGTAAAGTAATATATACTGCGCTAACTTAGGAACAGTTTTGAACGAAACTGATTTTAGAGAGGACGCTTATGCGTCCTCTATTGTTTTAAGATTGGTAATATTTCGCTTGCGCGTGCCATAGTCTATGATACAGACCAGTGGCGGCAAGTAACTCCTCATGTGTGCCTGTCTCGACAAGTTGTCCGCCTTCAAACACCATAATACGATGGCAGAAGTGACAGCTAGACAGGCGATGGGAAATGTAGATAGCTCCCTTTGTCTCGATAAACTGGTTCATTCTCTGGTAGATGTCAGCTTCAGCCACTGGGTCAAGCGCTGCTATTGGCTCGTCCAGAATTGCGTATGGTGCGTCTTTGTATAGGCACCTTGCGATAGCGACTTTCTGTTTTTCACCGCCGGAAAGTTCAACACCATCATCATAGAAATATTTGTAGAGTTGAGTATGTAACCCGTTCTGTAGCGTTTTCAATCGTTCTTTAAATCCGGCGTTCTCAAGGGCGCGCACTACGTCTTTCTCTTCATAGACACTCTCGGATGCCACATTTTCGCCTAGTTGCAGTGCAAAGATGCAGAAGTCTTGGAACACAGTGGAGAAAAATTTCAGATAGTCCTCATAACGGTATTCGCGAATATCTGTTCCGTTCAGCAGGATTGCGCCTTCCTGCGGGTCATAAAGGCGGCAAAGTAGTTTAATGAACGTCGTCTTTCCAGAACCATTTCGCCCCACAATAGCGACCTTTTCCTCCTTTCTCAGCACACAGTTGATGTTCGTTAGACTTGGCGTCTCTGCGCCAGGATATGTGAAGGTCACATTGCGAAACTCAAATACATAGTCGTTTAAAATGTCCTCCGTGACTGGCTTGGTGCCCGTAGACGTGCGGTTTTGTAAATCTTGGTATGCAAAATAGTCGTCAATGTAATGGATGTTTTGCCAGACATCTCGAATAGCATTGCACATGCGTTCTATACCACCGCTCATCTGTTCTACCATTCCTGTGTATTTTAGCAGGCTTCCTGCGCCGAATGCCCCATATAATGCTTTTAATCCCACAAAAATATATGTGAATAGATGAAAAGCACGCGCCGAGATTAATGATACAAGTGTCATCTTTTTGGCGTATTTTTTCGCGTTTGTCTGGAGTGCTGCAAGTTTATCAAACAACACTAGAAGATGGCGGCGTACCATTCCCTGCGCACAAAACATACGCAAATCCTTTCCGCGCTGGTATTCTGTGCAGCATGATTCAAAAATTCCAATGACCTGATGAAAGGGTTGTTCAATATCATTGTCTGTCTGGTAGCGCACTTTCTGTGTCTTAGCAGCCGCCCAGATATTGTGGTATGCCGATAGCCCGAACAGTGACAGAAAGACTACTAGCGACAGCCAGTGGTTCAGTGCCTGTGAAAGCGTGCTGTCTCCTGTGGTTTTGAGTGAGAAAAATTCAATGACCAATACTGCCGAAATAGCGATTGTGAACAAGGCACTTAGGATTTCACTCATTTGTTTGACGAGAGCGAGTACCCCATGATCATAACCCCAGTGGGGAATAATGTTTGCCTTCTCATGTACTTTAGGGTCACAGACAGTTTCATAGTCCATCTGCCACGATTTTTCCGCAACTTTTCCGTCGATAATCTTCATTTGCCGATACTTGAGCACATCTTGAAACTGATATAAAAATGCTAGTAGGAGTCCAACTATGCAGTTTGTTACTGCCATCACAATGGCAAGAAAAAACAGATGTTTTATATCTCGGTTTGGCAGGGTGAGTTCTGTGACAATTTCTGCTGAGAGCAGAATGCTGATATAGGGGGAGACTGCCTCAAACGTCGCCATGACAAACGTGCAGGGAATCAATAACGGGGAGTCTTTCATTAGCATTTTCAACGCTCGTATGAAACTGGTCCACGCACTTCCTTTTTTGACTTTCATCAGATAACCATCTCTCCTTCCAATCCCGCTTCTGCCAGTTGGTAATACTTACTCTGCAACTGGTACATCTCGGTGTATTTTCCACCTTTCTCAATGAGTTCCTTATGGGTTCCCATCTCTGCAATCACGCCGTTCTCCATCAGAAGGATTCGATCACAGAAGTGTGTGCTGGCAAGTCTGTGGGAGATAAAAACAGTGGTTTTACCTACCGAGAAATCGCGGTAGCGTTCATATAGTTCATTTTCCATTAGCGGGTCAAGTGCGGCCGTGGGTTCATCCAGAATCATTAGCGGCGCTTGCTTATATAGCGCGCGGGCGAGCATCAATTTCTGGAATTCACCGCCGGAAAATTCGACTGCACCATCAACGATTCCCATGCCAAACACTGTGTCTAGCCCGTCGGGGAGTTTGTTAATTTTTTCATCTAAATCAGCCAGCCTCAGACATTCCCACAATCGATCTTCGTCCACATCGCCTTCTGGCACTAGATTTTCTCGGAGGGTGAACGAGAAAAAACCTGTATCCTGAAAAACACCGGTGAAGTAATGGAGCCACGAGGAACTGCTGTATCTGCGGCGATCCGTTCCGTCAATTAGTATCCGACCTGATGTGGGATGGTAAAAGCCGCATAAAAGTTTGATAAACGTTGTTTTGCCTGCGCCATTGAGTCCCACTATAGCAAGGTTTTCACCTGGTTTAATTGTGAGATTCATATTGCGGATGACAGGTTCGTTAGAACCCTCATATTGAAAGGTGACATCCTCAAAACAGATTTCAGGGACGTAATTTTCTGGAAGTTGTAGTTCTTCTATTTTAGAATGTTGACTGGCATTTCTGTCAGAGTAGTAACTGCTGCTTTTATCAGTGTCTTTACCAGTACTGCTGTCATCGTTTTCGTTGGACTGAAGGTCAGTGATATACTGTTCATTCTCCTCGATATTCAGTGCTGTTTCGTGCAGATTTTTGAACTGCCACACAACTAGATTGCAGCACATGGAAAAATTGTTAATAGCTCCAAAGTAAAAGACACACTGCGCAGCAGTCAGATTTCCTTGGGCTGCGCAGTAAATTAGATACAGAGAAGCGGTTATCTCGGTTACGAGCCAAATAAGCCTCCAGGAGAGTGTCATCATAAAATAGTTTGCCTGTTGGCGCACTGTGCAGTGCAGTCGTGCTGCGAGTACTCCGTGATATAGTTTTCCGAGCCATGACGGCATATGATACAAATGTATATCTTTTGCCGACTCATAGGACGAGAGTGTTAGGCTTAGGTATTGCATTTTGTTGTCCAATGCCCACCATTTGTGTCGGTTGTTAACTTCCCAGCGGTTGCACCACATGCTTACATAGAAGTTGAGCAATGTTCCACCAATACACAGAAAAGGAATCCATAGAGAAATTTGGGTCAGAATGCCAATATAGAGTATCATGCCACCGACACCGGTTAGGGCGAATCTCAGGGAATCCATAAGCCTATTTGTGAAGGTGTCGGACCATAGATGCATTTCCTGTAATTTCTCGAATACATGCTGCCGCTCTGGTTTTTCTGTCTTGGCGTACTCCGTACTAATGACCGCTTCTGTGAGTTCCGTAGAATGCAGATAGCGTAGTTTTTCTCCGGCAATCATCTGCGTCTGTTCCGCCCACTTTTGGGTGAGATGCATCAGGTTGAGTCCACCGCCTAACAGTATTAAATCGATAAGTACCAGACCGAGCGTCTTGTGTTCTGTGATGTCTGCTACCAGCGCAGAAGGAAAGTATGTTCCTAGCAGGGAAAGTCCAATTTCTAGTGGCACCTGCACCAGAAGTAACAGCACGAAGAGGGGGGATTCACGGTAGAGTTTGCAAAGCCAGTTTTTCAAACTACGCAGAAAGGTGAAGGTTTTTTTCTTTTTGGATTTTTGTGTTTCGTTTTCTCTTTCCATTTTTGTGTACTCCTATTTCTTGGTATGAAACGGTTTGCGGAAAATGAATAGTTTTTGGTTTGTATGCTATGACAGTTGCACTAGATAGATGAATCATAGCATATTTTAATGAAAAGGTGAAGGTTTTGTATTTCCTTTTCTTTTTTATTTGGATATTTGGTTACTTTTCACACCCGCACCATGCACTTGCTGCATGGTGTCGGAGCCAGTGCCAAAATGCCTGCCCTGTGGCATTTTGTGTGCATCAGTTGTTGCAATTCACACCGAATCATCATAAGTGAATATGAAATCTGGCGTGGGTGTGAATTGTAACGATATTTGAATTGGGAGATGAATATTGTACAAAAGTACTAAAAAGGAGTGCATATTTTCTCACATAGAAGTTTAGGGTGGATGTATTGACTTTCTTTTGGTGTGATGCTATGATAAACATAGATGCGCAAACGGTTGCGCAAGACAATCTATTTATGGTTGTTTGACAATAAGGATCTGAAGCGAAATAAGTGATACAGCTCCTAAAATAGATTACTACAATTTCTAAAATAACAAGATTGGAGAAAAATTATGTTGGATTATATCAAAGGAATGGATATCTCATCATTAGATGAGATTGAAGGGCTTGGCGCGAGATTTTATGATCATGGCAAAGAGAGGGATTTGATTCAAATTCTGAAGGATTACGGCACAAATTATATTCGATTACGGCTTTGGAATGACCCGCAATCTTCTGATGGAAAGCCGTATGGTGCTGGAAATACAGACTATGAGACAATGCTTCGCATGGCAAAACGGGTAAAGGCGGCAGGGCTTAAATTTCTTTTGGATTTTCACTATAGCGATTTCTGGGCAGATCCTGGCAAACAGCGCAAGCCAAAGGCATGGGCGAACTTTAATGCAGACCAGCTTGAGCAGGCAGTATACGATTTTACAAAAGAAATTTTGAATCGTCTGCAGAAAGAGGATATCCTACCAGATATGGTACAGGTTGGAAATGAGTTGTCAAAAGGATTACTTTGGCCGGAGGGACAAACGCCAAACTATGCAAATATTGCGCGGTTTGTCAGCGCGGGCATCAAAGCTGTGAAGGAGATATGCCCTGCTGCAAAGATAATGATTCACTTGGACAATGGCGGGAATAATGCATTATATCGGGAGTGGTTTGACCAATATATCAATGTCAACAAAGGCGCAGATTTTGATGTGATTGGATTGTCTTACTATCCATTCTGGCATGGCACACTTGATGATTTGTCAAATAATATGAATGATATTGCAGTTCGTTATGGAAAGGAACTTGTTATCGCAGAGGTTTCAATGGGACATACGCTTGAGGATTATGCTGACTATGAGAAGCTCGATCCAGAAAATAGAAAAGGCATGGCAACAAAACCTGCGCTCTGTGAGAAAGTGCCATTTCCAATGACAAAAGAAGGACAGTGCACATTTATGAGAGCATTTCTTGAAGTGCTTGAGAAAGTGCCGGAGCAGAAGTGCAGAGGTTTCTTTTACTGGGAGGCAGGTTGGCTTCCAGTGGCGGGAAGCGGCTGGGCGACAGAGGAGGCACTCGCCTATATTAAGGAGGCGGGACCAGGCGGAAATGAGTGGGCGAATCAGGCATTATTTGACTATGATGGAAATGTACTTCCTGCATTGGAAGTTATTAGAGATTATAAAAAGGAGGGATCTTTATGATTACAGAAAACATTGCTACTCTTGTAAACTATGGAATTGCAGCAGGGCTTCTTACAGAAAATGACAGGATTTATACTATCAACAAGCTCTTAGAATTGTTTGGGCTGGATGATTATGACGCGCCAGAAAATGTAACGACAATTGTTAATCCGGCAGAGTTTGATTTGGAGGGACTTCTGAAACAAATGCTTGACTATGCAGTGGAAAAGGGAATTCTTCCTGATGACAGCATTGTGTATCGGGATTTGTTTGACACAAAGATTATGGGAATGCTAGTTCCACGCCCATCAGAGATAATTTGCCAATTCCAGAAGCTTTATGATGAAAAGGGTGCCAAGGCAGCGACCGACTGGTATTATACATTTAGTCAGAATACAGACTATATTCGGCGATATCGCATTGCGCGGGACAGAAAATGGAAGGCAGATACAGAGTATGGAGAGATGGACATTACCATTAATTTGTCCAAACCAGAGAAAGATCCAAAAGCGATTGCGGCGGCGAAAAATGCAAAGCAGAGCGGTTATCCAAAATGTCAGCTCTGTATGGAAAATGAGGGGTATGCTGGGCGCGTAAATCACCCTGCACGGCAGAATCACCGGATTATTCCTGTTACGATTCAGGGAAATCAATGGGGATTTCAGTATTCGCCATATGTGTACTATAATGAACACTGTATTGTGTTTAACAGTAAACATATTCCCATGAAGATTGAACATGACACCTTTGTGAAGCTCTTTCAATTTGTAGAGCAGTTCCCGCACTATTTTGTAGGGTCCAATGCGGATCTTCCAATTGTGGGTGGTTCCATATTGAGTCATGATCATTTTCAGGGCGGCAACTATGAATTTGCAATGGCAAAGGCGCCGATTGAAAAGAAATTTACTGTGAAAGGTTTTGAGGATATTGCGGCAGGTATTGTCAAGTGGCCTATGTCTGTCATCAGGCTTTCGCATAAGGATTACAATCGGATTATAGAGCTTGCGGACGTGATTCTTGCAAAGTGGCGCGGCTATACAGACGAGTCCGTATTTATTTTTGCTGAGACAGATGGAGAACCACACAATACAATCACGCCAATTGCCAGAAAGCGCGGAGAGAACTATGAGCTGGATTTGGTGCTTAGAAACAATATTACAACAGAGGAGCACCCGCTTGGCGTATATCATCCACATGCGGAGTTACATCATATAAAGAAAGAAAATATTGGTTTAATCGAAGTGATGGGATTGGCAGTGCTACCGTCAAGATTAAAATCGGAGTTGGAACAGCTTGCAGATGCCATTCTTGCAAAAGAAGATCTGCGCAAAAATGAAGTGTTAGAGAAACATGCAGATTGGGTGGATGCGTTTTTGCCAAAGTATGATGGAATCACAAAAGAGAATGTGATGGATATGATTCAAAAAGAAGTAGGAATCGTGTTTGGAAAGGTGCTTGAGCACGCGGGTGTCTACAAGAGAAATGAGGCTGGCAGAGCGGCATTCCAGCGGTTTATAGATGGTCTGTAAAATGAGGGATTCCAAGATTACAATCGCGGATGTAGCGGAGGCGCTCCATGTATCCAAGACCACTGTATCGCGCGCGATATCTGGGAAAGGGCGCATCAGTGATGAGACAAGGCAGCGCGTTCTTTCCTACATCGAAGCGAAAGATTTTAAGCCGAACGTGATTGCAAAAGGACTTGCGCAGAAAAAAACATATAATATTGCATTTGTGATTCCTGGAGACTGTAACCTTGTGGATATGCCTTTTTTTCAGAACAGTATGCAAGGCATCTGTGAGGAGGCATCTGCAAATGATTATGATGTTATGCTTGTGCCAGTAACTGGCTGTCATTCGGGAAATCTTGAGCGCATGATAGCAAACAAAAAGGTTGATGGTGTAATACTTAGCCGTTCTCTGGTGAAAGACACAAATGCTGCTTTATTGAAGGAAGCAAAGATTCCATTTGTGATGATGGGAACCTCGCGAGATGCAAAGATTTTGCAGGTAGACAATAATCATCGAGCGGGATGCTGTGCGCTTGTAAGTCGTATATTAAACAGTGGAACTGTAAGAATTGGACTGATTGGCGGCAGCAAAAATTATGTTGTCAACCGGACCAGAAAACAAGGATACGAAGATGCATTTCAGGCTGTGGGCATAAAGCCAGACGCGACATTGTGTATAGAGGATTGTGACAGCGTAGAAAAAGTTGCATCTGCGACAGAAAAATTGATTCAGACAGGTGTTGGGGCGATTGTCTGTATGGATGATTTTGTCTGTTCCGTGGCATTGCAGGTTTTGGCGGGAAAAAAAATTCAGATACCACAGCAGATTCAAATTGCATCGTTCTATGACAGCACATTGTTAAAATATGCAAAACCGGCAATTACTTCACTTTGGTTTGATGACAGAGCGCTTGGCGCACTTACATGCAAAGTATTATTGCAGTATATTCAGGGGATAAAGGTGGAGTCAAAAACGCTGTTGGGTTATGAATTGGTTATTCGGGAATCCACACTTTTTTGAGAAATATTTCTGGAGGTAATAAGATGGCGAAGAAGAAAAAGGGGTCTGTGGAGTTTCGATTTTATGAGGTGCCGCAGGGAGAAATTGTTCTTGCGTTGATGGGAAAAAAATGGATACAGGTTTACGGCGAAAATATTGACAAGATGCATTTTCACAATCTGATTGAGATTGGATACTGCCATTATGGGGACGGTGATTTAATTATTGAGGACGATCAGTACCGTTTTGGAGCGGGTATGGTTTCCTGTATTCCAGCAAATTTCCTGCATGTAACGAGAAGTGACACAGATGTTATGGCATTCTGGGAGTACATATATCTCAATCCGGCGGATATACTAAGGCAGCAGGGCAAATCTGCACAGGAAATCAAAGCGATTATCGATGCCATCAACAGCAGAGCATTTTTTATAAAGGTTGAGGAGAACCCAATGATTGTGACACTGATTCGCGCTATCTTTGAGGAAATGCAGGATAAAAGCACCTATTATCGCGAGTGTGTCGGCGGTCTTGTGTATTCGTTGTTGTTTGAGCTTGCACGGTTTAATGGAAAAGATATCGCGCAGTCCTGTGGAAAGAACAACAGTTTGCAACTGGAAAATGCAATTGAATATGTGGATAAAAATTATGCAAATAATTTTAAAATTGCGGATTTGGCAAATGAGTGTCATATGAGCGAGACGCATTTTCGTCGGGTTTTTCAGGAAAAAATGAATATGACACCTGTTGAGTATGTAAATTTTGTGCGGATTCGCAAAGCGTGTGATTTGATTGATAAGACGGATATTAGTATGGAAGATGTGGCGGAAAAAGTGGGATTTATCACGCCATCAACGTTTAACCGGAATTTTAGGCGTATTATAGGAACGTCTCCCTATCAGTGGAAAAAACGTCCAGACAATCACGAAGGGAAACTTTTAGAATATAAAATATCTGCCTTAAAAGGGTGGTAAGTATGAAGTTTTGCAATAAATTTGCGCGAAATAAAGATGATTATAAAAACATAAAAGAAAAGACGGATGTTATAATAGATGCATATAAATGATTGGAATCCGTCACGGAGATAAAATATGCAAGAGAAGATAAAAAATCCTCTATTTTATGAGGAAAACAGGATAGCGGCACATTCGGATCATAGGTATTATGTGAATGAAGCCGAATTTGCACAAAAGATGCAAAGTTTAAAAAGGTCTTTAGATGGTGTTTGGAAGTTTCGATATGCAAAAAATATGGAGGATTCTCCAAAAGACTTCTATCAATTAGAGACAGACTGTCGGGATTGGGAAGATATCCATGTTCCGGCACACATACAACTTGAGGGTTATGATAAACCGCAGTATGTAAATGTACAATATCCGTGGGACGGACATGAGGTTATTGTGCCTGGTGAGATTCCAACGCGGTTTAATCCCACAGCAAGCTATGTCAAATATTTTACAGTGCCGTTGCAATTTGTGGGAAAGCGGATTTTTATTTCTTTTCAGGGGGTTGAGAGTGGATTTGCATTGTGGTGCAATGGCAGTTATATTGGATACAGTGAGGACAGTTTTACGCCGTCGGAGTTTGAATTGACAGATGCATTGCAAGAAGGCGAGAATAAGCTGGCAGTTCAAGTGTACAAATGGACGAGCGGAAGTTGGTGCGAGGATCAAGACTTTTTCCGATTTTCGGGAATTTTTCGGAGTGTTTATCTGTATGCAATACCCGATACCCATGTCAGTGATATAAAGATTCGGACAGATTTAAATGTGGATTGTAGCAAGGCGGATTTGGTGATTTCTTTGACAGTGACGACCAAACAAACAGCGAAACCTGCAAAGGCAAAGCTGGTGCTCTCAGATAGCTCAGAAGTTGCCGTGACAGAGATTGCGCTTGCAGACGGTGAAAATCCGGCAGTTCATATGCTAGTAGATGCGCCAATGCTCTGGAGTGCAGAGGAGCCAAATCTGTATGAATTGCTAATTACAGTGTATGATGCGGACGGAAATATAGTGGAAATCATACCGCAAAAAGTCGGATTTCGGCGTTTTGCAATTGATAATGGCATTATGACTATAAATGGAAAGCGTATTGTGTTTAAGGGTGTTGACAGACATGAATTTAGTGGGCGCTTTGGCAGAGTGCCAAACTATGATGAAATGTTGCAGGACATTATCACAATGAAGCAGCACAATATCAATGCAATTCGCACTAGCCATTATCCAAATGATTCCAAACTGTATGAACTTTGTGATATATATGGGCTGTATCTTATCGACGAGTGCAATATGGAATCTCATGGAGCTTGGGATATGGTTATTCGGGGGGAATGGCCGATAGAGCAGGCACTTCCAGGTGATAGGAAGGATTGGGAACCACTTTTGTTAGATAGGGTTCAATCTATGTATCAGCGGGACAAAAATCACCCCTCTATCTTAATCTGGTCCTGTGGAAATGAATCATTTGGCGGTTCTGTCATTCATGCAATGTCAGAAAAGTTCCGCGAACTGGATGATACAAGACTGGTTCACTACGAAGGTATTTTTCATGATAGACGTTACAATGACACTTCGGATATGGAGAGTCAAATGTATCCAAGTGTTGCTTCTATTAAGAATTTTTTGGCAGAGAACAGAACAAAGCCAATGCTGCTCTGTGAGTATACCCATGCAATGGGGAACTCGTGCGGCGCTATGCATAAATATACAGATTTGACAGATGAGGAACCACTTTTCCAGGGAGGATTTATCTGGGATTATGTGGATCAGTCCATTTACCATAAAGACAGATATGGAAATGAAGTGCTTGGCTATGGCGGGGATTTTGACGACAGACCGTGTGACTATAATTTTAGTGGAAATGGCATTGTCTATGGCGGAAACAGAAAGCCCTCACCTAAAATGCAAGAAGTGAAGTTCAATTATCAAAATATACAGATTCGAGTGGACGGTGACAGTTTTGAAGTCATCAACAAAAATTTATTTACCAATACGTCAAAATATCAATGCATTGTCACATTAGCACTAGATGGAAAGGAGCTTGCAAAAGCAACGGTTGTCACAGAAGTGGAGCCGCTTTCCGCAAAGGTTTATAAACTGCCTGTGTTTGGATATATGACACCGTGGAGCAATGAGGCACCTTGGAAAGCAGTCCAAGGTGGAGAGTATGTTGTGACTGTGAGTTTTGTCTTACTATATGACACGCTCTGGGCAAAACGCGGTCATGAGGTTGCTTTTGGACAAGGTGTGTACACAGTAGAGAGAACAGAAAATTTGTCTGACACAACAGATGCAACTGCGTTTGAAATTGCGGATGGCACTTATAATATCGGCGTGCGTGGAATGCATTTTGAAGCCTTGTTTCACAAAGGCGGAAAAGGATTGGTTTCTTATGTGTATGCAGGAAAGGAAATGATAAAAGCGATTCCAAAACCGAATTTCTGGCGTGCACCGACAGATAATGACTGCGGCAATCAAATGCCATATCGCTATGCGCAATGGAAGACAGCGAGTTTATATCAGCAGTCCAAAGAGACAGTGATTACAAAAAATGATACAAATGTCATAATTCGCTATTGTTATGCGTTGCCTACAATCCCTGAATCTGAATGTTATGTGACTTATAAAGTGACAGGGGATGGAATAATCAACACTACATTGGAATATGAGGCACCAAAAAATATCACAGATATGCCTGAGTTTGGTATGTTATTTAAATTTGATGCAGATTTGGAAAACCTGACATGGTATGGGCTTGGTCCAGCGGATACTTATTGTGACCGCGAAAAAGGTGGAAAACTTGGCATGTATCACAAAAAAGTAGCAGAAAATTTGGCAGAATATCTTGTTCCACAAGAGTGTGGGAATCACACGGGAGTGCGCAGTGTGCGTATCACAGACAATAAGGGACGCGGTATTTGTTTCACAGGAAAAGATTTGAGTGTGAATGTGCTGCCATATACGCCGCATGAGCTGGAAAATGCCGCACATGTCTATGAACTGCCGCCTGTTTATTACACGGTGGCGCGCATTGCCCTAAAACAAATGGGTGTTGCGGGCGATGACAGTTGGGGTGCAAGGACACACGACGAGTACTTGCTAGATACCACCCAAAAATTAGTATTATCTTTTGATTTTAAAGGGATATAAAAAAGCAAAAAGGAGGAGAGAAAAGTGGATAAATTTGTAGTAAACATTATCCATCGACCGGAGATGGTTCCGGAGTATTCTGCAACGGTTACGGGACAGGGAAAGGAGGAGGATATCGGGGACAAGGCACTTTTGACAGAGTCGCTTGATATCTTTAAGACACAGCAGAGACTGGCACATGAAAACGGTCTAAAAGTGACAATTCAGATGACCTACGCTTCATTGTTTAATGATGAGGCGGTGGAGATTGCAAAGCATGACCATGAGGAATATGGGGATGAGATTGCACTTTCTTTGCTCGGACTTCCCTGTGAGGAGTTCCGTGAAAAGTACAAGACAAAAGACTTCTGTATTTGGATGTTCTCAATGGAGGACAAGAAGGCGATTGTAAATGATGTTTTTGAGAAGTTCCATGACAGGTTTGGCTTCTATCCAGAGTCAACAGGCTCTTACTATATGGATGCTGAGCTGACAAACTATATCAAAGAGAAATATCCGACTGTGAAATGTGCAGTTGCGACTTGCTGGGAGGAGGGACCAAAGGCATATCATACCTGCAATAACTCCTGGTACACACTGTTTGACGGCGGTCCGTGGGCACCGTGGATTCCATCGAAGCAGAATACCCATGCTCCGGCAGCAAACGCAGAGGAGGATTCTGGAATTGTTGCTATTCCGCATCTTTCTAGAGACTTGATTGCATGTTATGACGGAAATGGTTCTAATTTTGGCACACACCCGCAGAATGTACTCCGCGGCATGATTTATGATACCAAGACATGGGAGTATCCATATCTTTACAATTTAATTGACCAGTATCGCGACCTTGCAAAGTACAATAATGGATACTCCTACAATATGATGTTTGTTGGACCAGGCTGGATGAACAAAATGGGACGCTGGGAGCAGCCGTATGAGCTTCTATATAAATCTTACAGTGATGGTTGTAAGTACTATGGAGACCTGAAAAAAGAAGGCAAACTGATTGATATGACAATGGCAGAGTTTGCAGATTACTATAGAGAAAAGAAGGGTGTTAACGCAGGAAATTACAATGAACCAGAGTGCGCACCTTGGAGAGATATTCTCTATGGCTCGGACAAACAATTGTTCTGGTACTGTGACCCTTACATGAGAGCTTGTGTCAATATGGACCAGGGCGGCGCAATTGTCGATTTACGTCCATATGTGGCAAAATTAAATTGGCCTGTTGGTATTGGCACACCACATGTCCAGGATGCTTCCTATCCGTTCTTAATTCAGGAGAAGTATCGCGCAGGATACTTTACACACTATGCAGGAGCTGGTACGGTAAGAAGTGCAAAACTTTCGTACAAGGGTGAGGAAGTTGACCTCTGCCTATGCCCGACACACAGCCATTTTTCAGAGGAAGTGATTGATGGCAAGAAGACACGTATCTTGACACTTGATCTCGTTGAGATTCAATTTAATGGTGTCACAGTGAAGTTACAGACAAAGGAATATTTTGAGGAAGGCGCTTCTAATATTAAGATTGAGAGAAATATTCTTGAAATCAGTGACCCTTCTGCTGAGATTACGCTAGATGAGTATATCACAGCATGTTACGGCACGACAGAATATCCTGAAGATATGACGGGTATTACACTTGCGTGCGAGGGAGAAGGCGGCGAGACAATTAATTATGAATACAGATGTCGCGATGCGAAACTTGACGGTGCGAGCGCAGTAAGCGCAATAATTCCAGCAATTGAGACAAAAGTTTCCCTCACTGCCTCTGACAAGGCACTTGGCTATATTGAGGAGGGATATGCATTCTCACCGATGTTTAAGCTTGGCTACAAGAAGACAATTTCTGATAAGGAGGTATTTGCAACATGGCTCAACTTGGAAAAGGCAAATTAAATTATAGATGTCCATCCTGCTTTATGCGAGACCTCGACATCGATATGTTTTACAATAAAGATACGGGAATCTATAGCTGTATCCGCTGCCAGTATAGAGGGACTGAGGAGGATGTGCTTGAGAAAAATGAGATGGTAAGATTCCGCTATCTTGACAGGGCAAAGCGGTTTACAAAGTTTGATTTTGACTAAGAAACTGTGAATCAATAAGACGTATAGACTATTTGTTAAATCCCGAAAGGAAGATAAGGGCAGGCTCTTTTGTGTGAGAACCTGCTCTTTTTGTGCACACGGACGCGGAAAGGAAATATGCAGCGAAAGCTGCCCGCGTCCGGCGCGGCGAGTAGGGGAAGAATGCGCTTCCCCTACTCGATTGCACAGACCTTTAACGATATATTAATTTAGTTGAGTTCTGTGATCCGTTTCAATAGCTTGTTGATTGAGAATTTCTTAATGCTATGATAAAATTTAATATAACAGGGAATGTTATATACAAGGCTGTTGGGAATAAGGTTTGCGGGGGAAGAGAACAATGCTCGATAGAGAGAAAGTCGGGAAGGCACTTTTAGAACAGAGAAGGATAAAAGGCATGACACAAAAGCAGCTTGCGGATCTGTTGAATGTGTCTTATCAGGCAATATCAAGATGGGAACAGGGAATTAGCCTGCCATCAGTAGACATGATGTATAATATTGCGCAGGTTCTTGATACGACTGTTGATTCTTTACTAAATGGTCTTCCTAGGGAGAGAAAAAGCATCAGCTATATGGACACTGGACTTGACACCAAAAAGCTTCATATGGTTAAAAATAGGTTGAACAGCATGATCACGCAGGATGACAGGCTGATTTACACAAGTGTTGCAGCTCCTGTGTTTTTTAAGCCGGATCTAACAGAAATGGAGGAACCAGTGTGTTCCTTTGCACTTCATGTTCCTGGTTCCAAAGAGCGATTTGCCATGAAAAATGGGTATGACAGGGAAATCTGTATGGATTTGGTCGCAAATGCGTCCAATAATTTGATACGCTTTGGCGTGAGGCCATCGACCTTATTGGCAAATATTGTCTGCGGAAACAATGACAGCAGCCAGTTACTGCTTATGGGTGAGTCACTCAAGGAAGCCTGTGAAAACAACGGAATCATATTTGCAGGATTGGAGGTAGCAGCGCAGGCTGTCAATTACTCTGTAAATGAATACAAAATGGGAGCTGTGGTAATGGGGATTTCTGACAAAAAGGATATTATAACTGGACACAAGATTGTGGAGGGGGATATACTGATAGGCTTACATACAGATGGCATATCATCACTCAGTTATCCTTTTATAAAAGTAATTCTCGACAGAAGACCTGACATTATAAATACAAAGTTTGCTGGGGGAAATACTCTTATAGATGAGCTGATGAAGCCCAACGTTTCCTATGTCACTGTAATCCAAGAGCTGAATAATCAAAGTCTTATTCATGGGATATTTGTCATCAAAAAGTCATTATTTGACCAAAAAAGCTATGCCCAGATGCCCAAAGGTCTCGGGGCAAGTATTTCTCTCACATCGATTCAGATTCCTGCACTGTTTCAATATCTATATGACTTGAATATGATGGACAGGGAGTGTTTTCTGAGCAACTTTTCACTTGGGATTGGTATGCTGCTGGCAGTATCCCAAGAGCAGTGTGACAAGGCATTGAGACTTATTGAAAAATATCATAAATGTTATTGTATTGGAAAAGTAGAAAAGAATGTGGATCATCCTGATGTACGTGCTTGGATTGTGTAGGCAGCATTTGTGGATTTTCTAACAATGGAGGGATAAAGTGATGATTATGACAAATGGCAATTGTATTCGCCCAAAACATTTAGAGTCTGAGAGAATCCAACTGTATCCGATTTCCAGATGGGATGAGATGAAGAGGGATATGAATGCATGGTATTTGATTGTCTGCAAAAAAGAGGAGCAGCCGATTGGCAGAATAGGAATGGTTCATTGTCATCCAGAATGGAAAAATACGCAGTTGCAGATAATAATTCAGAATGAGGAAAAACGTGGAAAAGGATATGGTATGGAAGCGCTGGAACTTTTAGAGAAGTATATCTTTGATGTTCTTGCATATCAGCGAATTGCAGTACAAATAACAGATTTTAACAAGGAAGCAATACAGTTTTTTAAAAAAGCAGGTTACAAATTGGAAGGGGTTCAGGAACAGGGATATTTCTACAATGATAGATTTTACGATATGATATTGCTTCGGCTTCTTTGGAAAGAGTATGTGAAACAAAATTTTTTATAGACAAATGAAGAAATTTGTGATATGATAACAAACGTGATACAGCATTGAGAGTATGCAGAATCCAAGCACCCGTAGTCTAATGGATAGAACGAAGGCCTCCGACGCCTTTAATGCAGGTTCGATTCCTGTCGGGTGTATTTTCTTTGAAAAGTTTGATGCAGATGTGTGTTTTGTTGGTATCGTCTGCGAAAGTGCAGGAATTTCATGATGGAAGTTTACTGTGAAGGTTATTAAGGACTTACGATCAGAACCACGCACTTGCTGCGTGGTTTGTGTATTCCCACTACAGATATAAAATTGTTGTTACGGCTCACATGTCCGTCTTTCACGCCTTTTTGTATTTTGTGTGCAGAAATTGTTATAATTTACAACGAAATAATTTGAATAAGCCCAAATTTATAGGGTGTGAATTGTAATAAATTTGTTTGTAGCAGGGAGATTTGCGATAGATAGGAGCAAGAATGGATAAAAAGAAATTGAATAAAGAAGTACAAGATATAGAGAATATAGAAATTATGAACAATCATTCATCAGATACGACGGTAGAAGATAAAAAGAATCAGCAGAGTTTAGAAAACAGTCCGTCAGAAATGCATTTGGAGAACAATGCATCACAGAACAATGAAAAAGTAGAAAATGCGCGTAAAGCGGTGCACTTTGCCATGAATTTTCACTCGGACAATATGCAGCCTGTCATTATAAATGCATTGAAGATTTTACTTCCGGTTGCGGCGTGTGGCATTGTGATTGCTGTGATTTTTTCTTATATGGGAAAGCAAAAAGAGCCACCCGCAGAAACGGTTAATGTGAATCCTTCAACAAGCGTGACGGCTGAGATACCAGTATTAAAAGAAGATCCATTGGCTGAAAATGCATATACAAATGTCAATGAATTGATGAACAGATTCTACAAAGCGCTTGCAGACGGTGACTTGGAGACGGTAAAATCTGTCAAAGATTACAGCAGTGACAAGGATCTTATCACTTACGAGAAGAAGAGTGAATTTATTGAAAGATATGATGACATCAAGTGTTATACCAAATCTGGTGTGGAGGAAAATTCTTATTTTGTTTATGTGACGTATGCTGTTAAGATTAAGGATATTGCGACGAAAGCACCAGGACTCAATGCGTTCTATGTTTATACTGCGGAGGATGGAAATCTTAAAATTGATGGGGATACCGAGGAGAATATTAGGGCAGCATTTAAACTTGTTACCAGTCAGGATGATGTGGTTGACTTATATAACAAAATTGATGTAAATTATAAGGAAGCAATCGCATCTGATGATACATTAGAACAGTTTATGGAATCACTGCCGACAACAATTAAGACTTCTGTCGGTGAGGCTTTAGCGCAGCTTGAGGCGCAGGAAGGAACAGAGACGCCGGAGACAGAGACAAATGTTTCTCCAGCAGAGACAGAGGTGCCAGCAGAAAATGAGGAGCCACCACTTCAAAATCAGGTTGTCAATCAGATTGTAAAGACTACAACGACTGTAAACGTGCGTTCTTCCGACAGCGAGGAGGCGGACAAGATTGGCAGGGCGGAGACAGGAACACAGCTTACCAAAATCGAAGACAGAGTGAACGGATGGAGCAAGGTAATATTTGATGGAAAAGAGGCTTACATCAAGAGCGACTATTTGGAGGTAGTAACCACAGAATCTGGATCTTCCACATCTCCAATTGGAACAGTAAAGGCTGCGACAAATGTAAATGTTAGAAGCCAAGCAAGTCAGGAATCTGCAAAACTTGGAACTGCCCAGGGAGGAAATTCTTATGAGTTGTTGGAAGACCAAGGTGAGTGGTACAAGATTAATTATAATGGTACAGTTGGATATGTGAAAGCTGAATTTTTTGAGTGACACCTTGAAAAGACATACATAAATCTAAAGATATCAATGAAAACCCATGGGCTTTGTGCTGCATGGGCTTTCGTTTAATTTATTTGAAAGGTAAGGGTACATGTATGTTTAAACAAAAGCGTATTGGTATTTTGGGAACCGGTAAAATTGCAGGAGTTATGGCGGGCACCATCAAGAAAATGAAAAATGTAAAGTGCTATGGTGTTGCGTCAAGAAGCGAGGAACGAGCACAGGAATTTGCGAATGAGTATGGAATCAAGGTCGCTTATACTTCGTATGAAGAATTAGTGCTGGATGATAAGATTGACTTGGTTTATATTGCAACGCCGCATTCAGAACATTATGCAAATATGAAATTGTGTATTGAAAATGGCAAAAATGTGTTGTGCGAGAAGGCATTTACTGCAAATGCCGCTCAGGCTGAAGAAATTTTAATGCTTGCAAAGGAAAAAAATGTTTTTGTGACTGAAGCGATGTGGGTTCGGTATATGCCAATGCTTACCACTATTAAGGGCGTTATCAATTCTGGTATTATTGGAGAACCAACGATGTTGACGGCTAATTTGAGCTATGCTATCGCTGATAAAAAAAGATTGATAGATCCTGCGCTTGCGGGCGGAGCACTGCTTGATTTGGGCGTGTACGTGTTAAATTTTGCAGCGATGATTTTTGGAAAAGAAATCGAAAGAATGGATTCTTCCTGTATTCTAACCGCGTCTGGAGTAGATGCTTCAGAAAGCATTACGCTTATATACAAAGATGGTAAGATGGCAGTGCTGAACAGTACAATGAATGGATATAGTGACAGACGAGGAGTGATATATGGACCTAAAGGATATATTGTGATAGAAAATATTAATAACTTTGAGTCCATTACTGTGTACGATGCAGGAGGCAAGGTGGGAAAGTCAATTAAGGCACCCAAACAGATTACAGGGTATGAATATGAAGTTTCATCTAGCTTAGAGGCCATTGAAAAGGGAGAGAAAGAATGTTGGGAAATGCCACATGGTGAGACAATTCGCATTATGAAACAGATGGATGAGCTGCGTGCACAATGGGGTGTTGTATATCCTTTTGAACAGGAAAAAGAGAAATTGGAAGTTCTGACGGGTGAGGTGGAGAACACCGTATGGGAGAATACAGATATACAAGCATAAGCTGTTAAATACTGGTGATAATATAGCTATCATGAATCGTTTAATAAGAAAGGATGATAGCTATGAAAAAAGATGATCAGGAGATTTTAAAAGAGGTTCAAAAAAATTCCAGTATGGCAATCAACGCGATTGAAACAGTATCTCAGATGATTCACAATGATGAGCTGTTGCAGGAACTTTCAAAAGAAAAGCTCTTGTACTCCGTAATACAGAACAAGGCAACAGATCGGTTACAGCGCGAGCGGGCAGAAGGATATCATGCCAGCGGTGTACAGGATATGATGCTCAAGGGCAGTATTCAGATGAATACACTTGCCAACTGTAGTACGAGTAAAATTGCAGAGATTATGATACAAGGTAGCAGTAAGGGCATTACGAATATGTGGAAATCAATGAACCATCATCAAAATTCGGGAAATACATCAATGGAAATTGCGCGAGAGTTGGTTGCGTTTGAAGAAAAAACAATTAACAGACTTAAAAAATTTTTGTGATTAGAAATGATTTTATTGAAAGGAACGAAATGACCCGATTAAATAAATATCTAGCAGAATGTGGTATCTGTTCCAGACGAAATGCAGACAAGTTAATAGCTCAGGGAAGCGTAACAGTCAATGGAAATAAGGCGGTTAACGGTATGCAGGTTTGTGTATTAGACTGTGTGGAAGTAAATGGAAAAAGAGTGCAACCAGTTTCTGCAAAGGTGGTACTTGCATATTATAAGCCAGTCGGGATCACCTGTACAGAAAAAGACCAACATGCAGAAAAGACAATTGTGGAGGCGGTAAATTACCCCGTAAGGCTCACCTATGCGGGGCGCCTTGACAAGGACTCTGAAGGGTTGATTCTTATGACAAATGATGGAGAATTAATACAGCGAATGATGAAAGGTGCAAACCATCATGAAAAGGAATATCTTGTCAAGGTGGACAAAGAAATAACGAAAGAATTTTTGGACGAACTGTCAAGGGGGGTATATTTAAAAGAATTGCATGAGACAACACGACCATGTAGTGTACAGTACATAGGAAAATATACCTTTAAAATAATATTGACGCAAGGATTAAACAGACAGATTCGACGTATGTGCGCGTGTTTTGGATATGGCGTAAGGTCACTCACACGCGTCAGAGTGATGAATATTGAACTTGCCGGATTAAAATGTGGTGCGTATCGAGAACTTGGCGGGGAAGAGCTATCAAAGCTTTATCGTGAGTGTGGAATGTCAGAGTAGTAAAGAGCTGTTGTGCGGGAAGATTTTGATAAGGAACTGTAGGAAAATAACAAATGCAAGTTGTGCAGGATATTTCTTCGAGAATGTATGATTTTTCTACAGATCCTAAGTTATAAAAATTAATGGAGGGAAGTATGGAAGCAAACACTGAAAAAATACATCAGATGAAAGTCCTTGTGGAGAAACTGAGAGCGGCTTCAAAAGCATATTATACACAGGACAGGGAAATTATGAGTAACCTGGAGTATGATACCCTATATGATGAATTGATGTCTCTTGAGCAGGAAACAGGTATGGTTCTTGCAGGAAGTCCTACGATTAGTGTGGGATATGAGGCTGTGGATGAGCTGCCTAAGGAAGCTCATGAGAGTCCAATGCTCTCTCTTGACAAGACCAAGGAACGTGAGGCGTTAAAAGATTGGCTTGGCGATAAAGAAGGGCTGCTCAGTTGGAAATTAGATGGTCTTACAATCGTATTAACTTATCAGAATGGAGAATTGTTAAAGGCGGTTACGCGCGGAAATGGTGAAGTGGGAGAAGTCATTACCAACAATGCAAAGGTATTTAAAAATATTCCGTTAAAAATTCAGTTTCAGGGGGAGTTGATTCTCAGAGGGGAAGCGGTTATTACATATCAGGATTTTGAGGAAATCAACAGCTATATTGAAGATGTGGAAGCGAGATATAAAAACCCAAGAAATCTCTGTTCGGGATCGGTTAGACAATTGAATAATCAGATTACGGCGGAGAGAAATGTAAGATTTTATGCATTTGCACTTGTGAAGGCTGAGAGTGTTGACTTTGAGAACTCGCGGGAGAAACAGTTTGAATTTCTTGCCAGCCAAGGATTTGATGTCGTTGCATATGTAAAAGTGAACGCGGATAATATTGTTGCGGCTGTATCAGATTACGAGGAACGTATTAAGACTTATGAAGTTCCATCTGACGGCTTAGTATTGATTTATGATGATATTGCTTATGGTCGCTCTCTTGGAAGAACGGCAAAGTTTCCGCGCGATTCCATTGCATTTAAGTGGGCGGATGAGATTCGGGAGACTACTTTGAAAGAAATTGAATGGAGTCCAAGTCGTACAGGACTGATCAATCCGGTTGCTATTTTTGAACCAGTGGAATTGGAAGGCACTACAGTGAGCAGGGCATCTGTTCATAATATTAGTATTTTGAAGGCATTAAAACTAGGCATTGGAGATAAGATTACTGTTTACAAGGCAAATATGATTATTCCACAGATTGCCGAAAACCTGACTGGAAGTGAGAATATAGAGATACCATCTGTCTGCCCTGTTTGTGGCGGTGCGACAGAGATACGCGCGGTAAATGAAGTGCAGTCACTGTACTGTTCAAATCCTGACTGTGATGCTAAAAAAATAAAGTCGTTTACACATTTTGTGGGTCGTGATGCCATGAATATTGATGGACTATCGGAAGCGACTCTTGAGAAATTCATTGCAAAAGGTTTTATTCATCAATATCAAGATATTTTTCACCTTGACAGATATAAGTCTGATATTGTGGCAATGGAAGGATTTGGAGAACGTTCATACAAGAAGTTAATCAATAGCATTGAAACCGCTAGAGATGTGGAATTACCCAAGCTAATCTTTAGTTTAGGAATCGCAAATATTGGTTTGGCGAACGCAAAAGTCATCTGCCGATTTTATGATTTTAATCTGGATAGTCTGCGTCATGCAACAGTGGAAGAGCTCGCGATGATTGACGGTATTGGAGAAGTAATTGCAAAAGCGTTTGTTGATTATTTTTCCAATGAGGAAAACAATAAAAGATTTGAGAATCTTTTAGCGGAAGTTCATATTCAGAAAGAGGAGATAAATGAGGAAGAGCAGACGCTTGAAGGAAAGACTTTTGTAATTACAGGCAATCTAAATCATTTTGGCAGCAGAAATGAATTAAAAGATTTGATTGAGAAAAAAGGTGGAAAAGTGGCAGGAAGTGTATCTTCAAAAACGCTTTGCCTAATCAACAATGACAGTACTTCCAATTCCTCAAAAAATAAAAAGGCAAAGGAACTGAATGTTTCTATTGTTACAGAAGAGCAATTTATGAAAGAGTATTTGAATATGGAAGTGTAGAAACAAGATAAGAATGGGACTGCAAACTATTTAGACAGGAGTGTAAAAAAATGCCAATTAAAGTACAAAGTGACTTGCCAGCAAAAGAAATACTTGAGAATGAAAATATATTTGTGATGGATGAAAATCGTGCTATGCATCAGGATATCAGACCTTTGCAGGTATGTATTCTAAATTTGATGCCTGTCAAACAGGACACAGAGTTGCAGCTTTTGCGCGCACTGTCCAATACGCCCGTGCAGGTAGATGTTACTTTCCTTATGGTAACAAGTCATGTATCACTCAATACATCAGCAAATCATTTAAATCGATTTTACACAACATTTGAGCAGATTCAAAACAAAAGATTTGATGGTTTAATTATCACCGGTGCGCCAGTGGAAGATATTCCTTTTGAGGAAGTGGACTATTGGGCGGAAGTGTGTACAATTATGGATTGGGCTCAGGAACATGTGACTTCTACGCTTCATATATGTTGGGGAGCTCAGGCAGGTTTCTACCATTATTATGGCATTCAGAAACGTCAGCTTCCAGAAAAATTGTTTGGATTGTACTCTCATAAGGTGCAGAACAGAAAAGTACCCCTTGTGCGTGGTTTCGATGATTATTTTCTGGCGCCGCACAGTCGCCATACAGAGACTCCTGCTACTGATATTCATAATTGCGATAAGATTACTGTGCTTGCAGAATCAAACGAGGCAGGTGTATTTCTTGCATATGCTGAGAACGGTAAGAAAATCTTTGTAAACGGACATCCAGAATATGACCGATATACTCTTGATGCAGAATATAAGCGAGACATGGACAAGGGATTGCCCATACATATTCCTAGAAATTATTATCCCAATGATGATCCCACTCAGAAGCCCAAATTACAATGGCGTTCGCATAGTAATAACCTGTATACGAACTGGTTGAATTACTACGTGTATCAGGCAACGCCATATGAGTGGTAGGAAAATGCTTGAAAATGCTGTATTTTCTGGGATAAATCTAGTAGAATTAAGGAATTTATAAAAATGTCATTTTCGCAGTAAGTTGTTATAATTTGATATAAATTGATGCAGTTTATGATAGTCGTGGAGACAAACTGGAGATTTTAAGATATATAGCTGGAGACAGTCTTTATATGTTATTAAAAAAGATACTATAATTTATAGTATCTTTTTTGTGTGAACATTAATTCGATAAATAGCAATTTGGCAACTTCATGGAGTTCCGCTATTATTACAAGTAATGTCGGTGTCGGTGAAGTACAATGGCATCGGTGGGGATTAATGTGCGAGGTCGTTATAGCAGTAGAAATAACAATGCTTAATGCTTGGACAGAATTAAAAATTGCAACAAATTTACCACCGTCACGATTTGGTAGTGGTGCGAGAGGTATTATACAGTCGCAAGAAACTGGATTAGCATATTGTGTAATTATAACAAGTAATGGGGAATTATTTGTTCGCACAGATACGCATCCGCAATCTGACTGGTATCGGGGGGCAATAACCTATATTACAACTAATCCAAACTAATATTTACATAATGCTATTTATGCCAAAATTGTACTATGCATATATAATTTATTGGCTGATTGAATGCTAATATTAAATCATT